>Ga0073934_10000389_pt1 | contig 127806 bp, 96 predicted proteins | sample LarsenN4metaG_FD_76834 | JGI IMG/M metagenome (GOLD analysis project Ga0073934, IMG submission 76834) | Hot spring sediment bacterial and archeal communities from British Columbia, Canada, to study Microbial Dark Matter (Phase II) - Larsen... ... | reverse complement strand
TGTGGTTTCCAAGCGGCGGTGGGCGGCGCTCTTTGCCGTCCACGGCCGCGTCAGCGTCCACGCCGTGGTGAACTTGCGGAAACTGCTCGACTAATTTCCACCACTTGACGGGGCACTACCGCGTCGCGCAGCCCACGCCCGCTTGGAGGCACGCGCCGTGGCAGATCCCCGAACGGGCACCAGGGTCACCGTGCGGCCGCCGGTGGCCCGACGAGCAGCGCCAGCGGGTTCCACGTCTCGCCCTCGAGGAGCGCGATCGCGCCGCGGACGGTCCGGTCGACCTGGCCGGCGGGATAGTGAAACAGCGCGCCGGCGGCGGTGTTCAGGCCGCGCGCGCCGGCGCTCGTGATCGCACGCGGGTCGCCCTCGACGATCGCGTCGCTCGCCTGGCGGATGAAGCGGGACATCGCCGCGATCGGGCGCAGGCCGGCCGGGCCCTCGTATGGAAAGCCTTGTAGGGCGCTCGCGCCTTCACGGAGGAAGACCATCGTCCCGAGCACGTACGAGAGCTGCTCGCGGATGGCATTCTCGACGAGCTGCTCCGGCTCGTCCTCGCCGGCCAGCGCGTCCCGCAGGAGCGACCCGAGGACGGCGGGCACGACGAGCAGGAGGAGGTAGTCGCCCGCCAGGCGCGCGACGGTCGTCGGCGACGGGCGCGCCTTCGTCTGCCGGTAGGCCTCGGCCGCGCGGTTGTACGTGACGTTGAAGAACGAGTAGAAATTCGTGAGCAGTTTCAGGTACGCACTGCCACGCTGCGCGCTCGCCAGATCCTTGATGTAGCCGCTCCCCTGACTGTCGATGACCGCCTGGTCGGCGAGCGCGATCGCGCGCGCCTCATCGACGGTGCCCTCGTCGGTGACGTTCGCCGGATCCGCCATCGCCTTCTCGTACGCGCCGAGCCAGGTCGGGACGTCGGCGACCAGCTGGAATTTCTGAATCAGCGAAAAGTACGTATTGGCCATCGTGTACGCGGCGACGCGGTCGCGTGTCACGGCGCGTAGCGCGACGTCGACCCAGGTGCCCGGGTGCAGCCGCCCATGCAGATCGAGGCCCACCTGGTTGCGCACCTCGTTGATCTCGCGGTTGATGGTTTGCGCGCGCATCCGCATAAAGGCCGATCGCTCCTGAATCCAGTCGACTGTCGCCTGCATGCGCCGCGGGCTGCCGAGCCACGAGGCGACGCCGCGGCCGACCCACTTCGCGCCGAGGCGCTGGATCGACTGCGTCAGGCCGAGCGGCTGCAGGAGCGCGGTCGTCAGATTCCAGCCGAGCCCGACGATCGTCGAGCCCTGGCGAATGTGATTGACCGCCTGCTCGACGCCGTCGCGCGCCGGGAGCTGTCCGAACGCGACGTCACGAAGCGTGTTCTTGAAGTGCCGATACACCTCCGCGCCTTGCGTGTCGATGATGGCCTGGCTGACCGCCTCGTCGCGGAGGATCCGGCCGACGTCGATCAGGGCCTCATGGTGCGTGAGGTCGTGAATGACCTGCCCGACGTGGTCGACGAGCACGCCGAAATCGAGCTTCACCGGGATGGTGACGTCGCCCTCGGCGCGGCGCTGCAGGTGGCCGCGGCGGGTCGTCGCGGTCGCGTACGCGGCGACCTTGTGCAGCTCGGCGAGGTTTGCCTCCTCGTGCGCGCCCGGCTTGGCCGCCTGTTCGCCGTCGAACCGGATCGGGTAGTAGCCGCCCCGAAACTCGCCGAAGCGGGTAAAGACGGGCGTCGGGTCGACCCATTCCGGCTCGACGCCCACGACGCGCTTCTGCTTCTCGGCAATCAGCGGGCGGAACGTCTCGAGGTAGTCCCACACGGCTTGTACAAATTCCCAATCGCGGCGGTCGAGCGTGTCGAGCACGGCCTGCACCTGGTCGTCGGTCCAGCCGCGGCCGTCGCGCACGCGCTGGCGGTTTGTCTCGTTGCCCCAATTGAGCGCGAGCGTCAGCCGCCCCGCCTTGGAGAGCTGCGCGCCCTCGTCGGTCGCGGGCCCGAGCGCGGGCATGTGCTCGAGCCTGAACCAGCTCGCCCGCTCCGCCGGCGTGTAGCGGTCGAAGAGCGCGCGCAGCGCGCGGGTCGCCTCGGCGTGCATGGCCGCCTCGCGATCGGCGGCGTCGTTGAGCGGCCGGATCACGTACTCCCAGAGCGGGCCGCCGTCGCGGAACCCGTCCATCTCGCGCGCGAGGCTCGCGATCTTCCGGTGCGCCGCGGTGAACGCCTCGACGAGCCGCCGGCCCTGCTGTCCGGGCAGATTCGACTCCGGCTGCCGGCTGCGCGTCTTGGTCGCGTGCTGGCGGATCGAGGCGGCGAGTGCGGCCGTGACCTCTTTGAACTCGCGATCGGCGACGGCCTTGAGGAGCTTGTTCTTCAGCCGCGCCAGATGCGCGAGCTGCTCGACGGCCTGGTAGACGCCCTCGAGCTCCTCGACGGTGAGCTCCTGATAGTTGATGTGGCGGGCGTCGTCGAGCACCTCCTCGGGAAGCTCGATCGGCAGGCCCTGGCGCTCGAGCTTCGCGACAAACGTCCGCAACGACTCGCGTTTGTCGAGCGCCTTGTGCGTGACGCGCGTGAACTCGTACCGCTCGAGGACCTGATCGATCTGGTCGAGATAGTCGCCGCCGGCTTTCCCGATGCGCGCGCGCACCGTCGGATTCGTGTCGTACTCGAGGAGTTGCTTGCGCCGCTGCAGGACCTGGTCCTTCGCCTCGCGCGCCGCCCGGTAGAGCGCGAGCGCAAAGAGCTCGCGCTGTTTGTGCGGGACGGCGCCCGCGAGATCGCCGGCGGCGGCGGTCTCGAACGCGCGCCGGCTCGCCTGCTGCGCCGCGACGAGGAACAGCCCGGGCCGGAGCTCGCGGACCGTCGTGCGCGCGATGCGCGTCGCGGCGCTCGCGCGCAGGACGTCGGCCGGCGGCACGGTGGCCTGCACGGCGGCCTTGGCGGAGAGGAGCCGCAGCTCCTCGGCGACGACGGCGAATCGGCCGTCGGTGACCGCGGCCTCCGCCGCCTCGCGCAGCGGGGCAGGCTCGAGGCGGAGGTCGCCGTGCCGCTCGCGCAGCCGACGGTCGGTTTCCTCCTCGATGACCCGGTCGACGCGCGGCGCCGTGGTGAGCGCCGCGAGCAGCGCGTCGCCGCTCGGGAAGCCGACGAGGGCCGCGACGGTGTCGACTGGCAGCCCGCCCTCGACGGCGTAAAGGTACGGCTTCGGCAGCCGGCGCAGGACCTCGGCGCCGTAGCTGCTGACAATGTCCGCTTTGGAGAGCTTGATCGGCCGGCCGTCGCCGAAGTCCGGAATCTCGCCGTTCGGGAGTTTCCCGGTGCGGATGACCGACTGCGCGATGAAGACGGGCTCGCGCATGACCTCGTCGACCACACTCGCCCGCACGAGCGCGCGCTCGTGCTGATACCACGCCTGCACCTCGCGGCGCTGCTCCTCGAGGAGCCGCCGATCGAGCGACGCGTGCGCCCGGCGCCGCGCGTCGGCGAACCGTGCTTGCAGCGCGGCGAAGGCCTCGGCGTCGACGCCGGCGGCCTCGGGTGTGGTGAAGAGCGGGGTAAAGCCGGTTTCCGCCTCCGCGGCCGCGATCGCCTCATCGCTCGCGAGGAGCCGGTCCATGACGCTGCTGACCTCGGGCGTCACCTCGACGCGCAGCCGGCGGAGCGACCGGTAAATGGCGACGAGCCAGGCGCGGAACTGCGCGAAGACCGACTGCAGCTCGACGGTCGGGGCGCGGCCCTCCCGCAGATACGCCTCGAACCCCCGCGCGAACTGTTCATGGTGCTCCCGCCGCGCGTCGAGCGGGAGCGCGCGCCACTCCTGGAGCGTGCCCTGGAACCCGAACCACCGGAGGACCGTCTCCGCGTCGCCGCGCAGCTGCGGTGTCGCGTGCGTGCTGGTCGCATCCGCGACCAGCTCCTCGAGGAAGGCGTGCCCGCTTTCGTGCAGGAACGTCGACAGATCCGCTTTGCCGGCGATGAGCCGGATCGTGTTCGTGTCGCGGTGGTACGCGCCTTTGATGTCGCCGGGATCCTGGAACAGCGTGAACTCGTCGATCGTCGGCGGGGGCAGCGCCGCCGGCGGGGCTGCGGGGTGCGCGCGCGCGGCCGCGCGGGCCTCCTTCGCTTTCTCCGCGACGGTGGGCGCGGTCGTGAGCAGCGCGCGGATCCGCTGGACGACCGATCCGCGCTGCGCGAGCTCCGCGTCCGGCGTCCACCGGTCGTGCCACCAGCGCGTGCCCGGGACGATGCCGAGGCGCCGCAGCTCCTGTGAGCCGGGGAGCTCGTCGACGTCGCGCGCGGTGCGCAGCGCGGCGTCGATCGCGTCGAATAAATCATTTATGTCGGCGATGTATTCGAACCGCGGATCCTGCCGCAGCGCCTCGACCATCCCGTCGGGCGTGCGGCCGTCCTCGCGGAAGACGCCGGGGACGCCGTTGTACGTCGCGCGCCCGCGCTCGGGCACGATGCGCCCCGCGCGCGTGTCGCGAATGTCGCGGCCGTGCTCGACGAGCAGCTCGATCTCGCCCTTGTAGGCGCCGGTGCGCGGTTCCCACCAGAGGCCGCCGTAGCCGGCGATCGCGCGGAGCAGGTCCTGTCCCTGCCCGCTCTCGCGCGCGGCGGCCTGGCGCTCCTCCTCGAACCCGACGCGGAAGTCGAGCTCGCGGCGAATCATCGCCGGATCGACCGTCGGGTCGACGCGTTGCGCGTCGGCGACGACCTGGCGCGTGAGGGCCGCGACGTGCACTTGGCGGCGGTGCGCGCGCTGCGCGGGCGTTTCCCGCGGCGTCGCCGGCGACGGCGGAATCGCGATCGGCGCGGTATCAATTGATACCGGCTCGCCGCTCACGATCGCCGGCGGCGGCGCCGTGCGCAGGAGCTCGGCCGGGTCGACGCCGAGCCGCTGCGCGCGCGTGACGAACCGCTGCGCCCACAGCGTCGCCCAGGCCGTCGCGACCTCGGGGCGCGCGCCCGTCTCGAGCGCCTGCCGCTCGAGGCGCGCGAAGACCTCCTCGGCGGCCGCTTGCTGATTCGCCGCTCGTGCCTGCTGATCCGCCGTCGCCTCGACGGTCGTCTCGGCGAGCGCCTCGACCTCGCGCAGGTTCAGCTGGCGCGGGTCGAGCCGGAGCTCCTTCGCGAAAAACGCGTGATGCTCGGTGCCGGCGAGGGTGAGCGCGTACGACGCCGTCGGGATCTGCAGGTCGACACCGGCGGCCCGTGCCGCCTCAAGCGCGTCGGGCTGCCCGGTGAGCTGCTGCGCGATGACGTCGGGGCTCAGGCCGTTCCGCTGGAAGTACTGGACGAAGGTGTCGACCGGCGCGTAGACGAACTCGACGGGTCCATCCTTGGTCGCCCGCTGCAGAAACTCGCGCACGGCGGCCGGCGCCTGCTGATAGAGCTGTGACTCGGTGACGCCCGTCGCGAGTGCGGTGAAGAACGCGACCTGCTGCTGCGCGGCGGCGGCCTGCGCCTGGCGCCGGCGCACGGTCGCCGCGGCGGTCGTCCCGTCGGCCAGGCCGCCCATCACGGCGCCGGCGGCGCCGGCCTCGACCATCTGCCGCCACAGGTCAGCGGGGACCGCGGTCGACGTGCCGCTCGCGGCGGCGACGGCGCCGATCGCTTCCTGGACGGCTTCGGTGAGCCCCTCGGTCGTCAGGCCACGCACCGTGCCGCGGGCGGTCGTGCGCAGCCAGCCGGGTTTCACCGGCGTCAGGAGCGCGCGCGTCGCAATCTGCTCAGCCGCCTCGCGTCCGAACGTGCGGACCAGCGTCGCGCCGATCCGCCCGGGCACGACGCTGTCCAGGGCGGCGATCGCGCTCCCGCCGATGAAGGCCGCCGCGGGCGCCTGCGTCTCAGGGCTGATCGCTTTCACCGCCCCCTGGACCTCGCCGACGCCGAGGATCACGGACGGCACCACGGCGCCGATCGCCGCGCCGACGGGGCCCGCGACGGCAAAGCCCGCGGCGGCGCCGCCGACCATCGGGGCCATCACGGGGAGCTGTTCGCCGACAGTTTCCTTGAGCCACTGCGCCAGGTCCCACGGCCCGCGCAGCGCGAAGACCGATGTGCGGCGGCCGCGCGCATCCATCTCGACGCGGTTCCGTTCCCGCATCCCGCGGCCGGCGTCGGTGAGGGTCTCGAAGCCCGTCGCTTCACCCAGAAATTCGAGGAATCCCCCGGCGCCGGCCTCGACCTGGTCGACCCCGCGCCGGATGGCGGCGCCAAAGGTGAGCGCCGCTTCGATCTGCTGCAGCGCCGGCAGATCGGGCTGCGCGGCGGCGGCGGTCGTCGCATCCTCCTCGAGCCAGGCGGCGAGCTTCGGGTAGGTGCGGCGAAACGTTTCGGCGTCGAAGTCGCGCCGCGCGACCTCGCGCTCGATCTCGCCGCGGTAGCGCCGGATGATCGTGGGCGACAGGCCCGTCGTGAGACGCAGATCGAGCACGCGGGCGGCCTCGTCGCTACTCGTCTCGCGTGCCTGCTCGAGCGTGCGGTGCAAGGGGTCGGCGGGAAAGAGACTGCGCCCGCCCATCGCGGCACGGGGCGTCGCCGGCGCCAGCGGCGGTGGCTCGTCAGGAAAGAGGCCGCGCTGCGCCATCAGTATGGCTAGTTCGACTCGGCGCCGATGTCGTGCGGCACGAGGCCGAGCTCTTTCGCGACAAACCCGGTGACGGCGTCATTCGCTGCTGGAATCAGCAGATCGACACCGGCCGCGCGCGCGTCCTGGAGCGCGTGAGGGCGTCCGGTGAGCTGCTGTGCGAGCAGATCCGGATTGATCCCTTTCTGCGCGCAGTACTCAACGAACAGTTTCACGGGCACGGCGACGCCCTCGCGCGCACCGCTCGTGCTGTCGCGCGGTGCCGCGCCAGACGGCCCGTCGTCGCCGACGGTCGCGAGGATTACGCGGGTGAGCTCCGTCACCCACTCGGACCCGCGCGATCCCGTGGTCGACGCGAGATCGAGGACCCAGCCGAGACCCAGATGACGCATCCGGCCCACGATGGCATTCGCGATACGCTCCGCATCAAGCGCGTTCGCAAAGTTTTCGGCCTGATTGGCGCGGTCATTCGGTGACCACCGCGCGCGTGTCTCGTCTCGCACGAGCGCGAGCAGCTCGCTGGTGTCGCGAGCGAGATTCTGCAGATGGTCATCGATGCGCGGCAGCAGCGCCGCCATTCGATCCGCGTTCCGCATGTCGTCTCCGTTCGGCCAAGAAAAAAGGCCGCCCTCTGCACAGAGAGCGGGCTTCGTGGCACTGGCGGGCGTCCGGTGATGAGCCGTGCCCGCGTCACACGTCCGGTCTATCGGCCGGCCGCGGCGGCCCCATGCCCCGCGCGACGTCGACGAATTTCGACGTCCACGCGGCGAGAAACTGGTCCATCCGGCGCCCGCGATCGAGCGCGGCGACGGTCTGGCCATCCACCAGCACCCGCGATTCGCGCAACCGATCCGCGAGGATATCGTCGAGGGTTTGGCCGTCGCGCGCGATCGCGCGGAGCGACCGCTGTAGTGGCTCCGACGCCGTACGGCGGATCCAGCCCCACTCGAGCGCGGCGTGAAGCTCGCGGCGCAAGGCCGCCAGCCGTTCCAGGGCGGCCTCGATCTGTGCCCCGATGTGGACGGCCCGCGCGAACGACGGCGCCAGCTCCTCGTCGAGCATCCGGTGCCAGTCCGCCGCCTCCCGCGCGGCCTGGTCGCGTTCAAACCGATCCGCCACCGCGGGCTGCACCTGGGCGATGGCGTGCAAACTCGCCTCGATGGCTTTGATGTCATCCAGGATGTCGACGGCCGACTTCCGCCCGGCGGCGACGTCGGCCAAGAGGTCCCCGCGCTGCGCCTCGAGGGCCGCGCGCTGGGTCGAAAGGTCGTCCTGGTCGGCTGCTGGCTTCGTCATGAGGAGTTTCTACTTTCCTCTACTTTAGAAATCGCTGGCTGCGCGGCACTGCCCGGCGTTTCCTCGATGTGCACACACGAGGGGGTTCTACTTTCGTCTACTTTAGAAATCGCCGGCTGCGCGGCGCTGGTCATCTCGGCGATGCGGTGGTCGAGGGCTCAAGACCATCGAGCCCGAGATCCGCCAGCGTCTTGCCTTCCTTCGCGAGCTGCCGCGCGAACGCCCGGCGATCGAGCTGCTCGACGGTCGGCCATGTCTTCCGGCATTCCAGGCATTGCCGGCTGCGGTGATAGCTCTCCGGCTGAACGTCCTGTCGGTGGTGACGCCAGGGGTCCTCCTCCCCGATCGACCGGATGACCCGCGACGTCGACGCGCCGCACCACGGACAGGGTGGTTTGAGCCCCATCGACCGGCGCCGCTCCGGCACCCCCGCGGGCGGCCCCTGGTCGCGTTGGCGGCGGTCATAGTGCAGGGAAGGGCTGGACGCCTTCCCGCGTTCACGCGCGTCCTGGGGCTCGTCCTGGCCGGCCACAGCGCCCCTAGCCTCGACATGCGCATCCGGCGCGCCTCCCGCCGGGGAGCAGCACGCGATCGACGCCCTCCTGGAAGCGGCTCCACTTGCGTTTTTGGTCGAGCGTGTACGGGCGTGCGGCCTGCGCGTCGGCCCAGAGGGAGTGGAGCACGGCGCGGATCTCCTGAGCGGTGACGGGTGTATCCCGTTGCGGATCAAAGCCTTCGCGCACAGTCGCGTCGGTAGGTCGTGTGACCGGGGCGAGCCCGTCAACAGTATCGGCGTCGACCGGGAGGAAGAGGAACAACAATCCGCAGGCCAGCCGGCGCGCCTTTGTAAGGTGTGACCGGTGTGACGTTGTGTGACGTCCGCCATCGCAGGGCCGGCTGCGGGGACCCCTCGCGCCATCACGTGCCTCTCATCCTCGACGCCCCGAAGTCGCGCGACGCCGCCGGGCTCTGTCGCGCAATCTTGCCTCGGTGCCCGCGACGATGCCGGGGATCGTAAACTTCACCCACACCGACGCGCAGGCGCGCTCGAGCTCGTCGCCCTGTCTGGTGATCCGCTTCCGCGCGGCGAACTCCTTCACCGCGGCGACGAGACCTGATTCCGTCTGCACCAGCTCCTGGATGTAGCGCAGTTGTCGACGGGGCTCGTGGAGGACGGTCCAGGCGAGCTTCTGTAGGACTTCGTAGTTCCCGTTGCGACGCGGTTCTCTCGTGAGCCGCCGCTTCGTCGACGCGGACATGCGAATGCGGCCGCGGTCGATCGGCGCCATGGTCTTGAAGGGACCGAGCTGAGGGAAAGCCGCGGCGTCAGCCGTGGCTGTTCTCTGACGGCTCTCGGGACGGGGGGGAGACGGTTGGATGATCTCGGGATCATCCTTCAGGCGATCGCCAGATCGTCCTTCGGCGAAGCCCGGATCATCCTTCGGCCACAACAACGGCTGATCATCCGCCGACACCGTGGCGACGGTCGACACAGGCGCGGGAAGCGCGTCCCAATCGATGTCGAACTCGTTGACGCGACCGGAGCCGTCGCTCCGAATGCCCCCGCGTCGAGCGGTCACCACCTTGCCTCCGTGCCGCCACCGCGCCACACGCCGAGCCCCCTGCGGAACGAGAATCTTCATGGCGATGAGCGTGCCGACGTTGATCTGAATGCCGCGGACCGTTTTTAGCGAGAGCTCGGCTTTCAGCGTGGCGTTCGAGACACGGATGTTCTCGCCGGTCGCCCAATCTCCGTGGCGCCACATGCGCAGAAGCAGGTTCTTCAGGTGACGCGGCAGGCCGCAGTTAAGAATTTGCCGCTCGCGCGCGGTCGCGGAAGGGCTGCCGCCGGATGGTTCCCTCACGCGCGCACCGCTCGCGCGCCAGGTGCGAGTCGATCCAGCGCCAGGGTCGAGTTATCGATGAGCCGCCGAACAGTGGCCGCAGCCAGGCGGCGCGCTCGGTCGGCGTCCTTATCGACGCTCACGCGCGCGCCTCGCGCGCGAGAGACGCTAGAATGGCCGTTGGCCGGCGGTGGGTCTGCATCGCTGGCTACCCCGAAGAGGCGCCGGCGCGTGGGAGCGCGCCGGCCACCCCTCAGATCTCAGTCACAAGCGCCTCGGGAAATGGGCTACGCCGGCACCCCCGTCGGTTCCGGCACGCCGCAGTCGTCGCGCGTCCTCGGCCGAGTGCAGCCCGCACGGGCGAGTCGCCTGCCACTCCTCGATTTCATCCAGATACCAGCCGAGCAGTCGCGGTCCGAGCTGACGCGGCTGCGGAAAGCTCTTCTCCCTGATGTAGCGGTACAAGGTGCCCCGCGACAGGCCCGTCATCTCGAGCACCTGTGGCATGCGAATGAACTTGCGAACGGGGGGCGGCATCGACGAGTCCGTGCTCCTCGAGCCGGGAATCTAGCGTGTGGGCTGGATCAGCAACGGCGTTCATGATCCACCTGTTTTTGGGGGGGTGGATCTCGAACGCCGTCGGTGAGTCATTTTCTGGTTGAGGACTCGGCGCACAGTGGCCTCCGCCGCGTCGATGTCGTTCTTCTTCACGATTTCCTTTGCCAGCGACCGGTTTGACCAATCGGGGTGCTTGCGAAGAAGCTCCCGTGCGTGCTGACAGATCCTCGCCACAAGGTCCTGATGACGTTCTCTGACACTCTGGATGCGGGCCTGCACGGCTCGCTTACTAGCGGCTCGGACTGTCCGACCGACCGCTGCGTAGGTTTGGAACTCGTTGAAGACGTGCGCGAAGAGATGCGGCATCACACGCCGCCGCGGCGTTACCCCGAGCACACGCTCAGCCTGTCGAAGCTGTCGCAGGGCCGCGTCCCGCGCGCGTACAGCCTGGCGCCGACGCTCGGCAGGATCGTTCGCGGTGATACCAATCGCCCGCGCGGCGCGCCGCGTGCCGCGCTCCTTCCGACGTTCCGTTCTGATCTTCTCCCTCTCATCCTTAAAACCCGACACGAACTGCTGGACCTGCTCGAGCGACACGTCCCTCTTGAGGCGTCTCGGCTTAAGGACCCCGTCGACGCGCACGTACACGCGCCAGCCGCCGTTCGGGGTGCGGTAGATGTTCGGAGCGACGCGGACTTCACGGCCACGCGAGGCTGATTCGTTCGACATGGATTCCCCCTCCGCTACGCGCGAATCGGCACGACGTCGGCCGACGTCGACGTCGCGAACGCGGCCCACGTGTGCATCAGCTCGCGGCGCTGCTCCAAGAACTTCGTCCGCAGGTACGCCGCCTCCGTTTTGTCCTTCACGACGTGCGCGAGCGCCGCCTCGACGACCGCCCGCGGGAACGTCGTTCGCTCCTCGGCCCAATCGCGGAACGTGCTGCGAAAGCCGTGCGCGGTGATGTCGTCCCGCCCGAGGCGCCGCAGCAGCATGAGGAACGTCATCTCCGAGAGCGGCTTGTCGACCCGCCGACCTGGAAACACGTACGGACTATCGCCGGCGAGCTCGAGCGCCCGCTCGAGAATCTCGACGCAGCGCGGCGAGAGCGGCACCTGGTGCTCGCGGTGCGCCTTCATCCGGTCCGCAGGAATCGTCCAGGTCCGCGCGGCAAAGTCGATCTCTGATGGCCGCGCGAGGCGCACTTCGGTCGTGCGCGTGGCGGTCAAGATCAGCCATTCGAACGCGAGCCGCGCGTGCTCGAGCGCTGCCGCGGTCCGGAGCTGCTGCAGGAACGCCGGCAGCTGCGCGTACGGGAGCGCCGCGTGATGCTGCGGCACGGCGGTGATCGTCGGCAATACCTTCGTCAGCCCGTCCACCGGATTGTCGCCGCGTCGATACCGCGAGGCCTTCGCCCACTCGAAGACGACCTTGATCCGCTGCAGCACGCGGCGCGCCGTCTCGGGCGTCTTGGTCCAAATCGGTGTGAGCGCCCTCAGTACGTCGTCCGATTCGATCTGGTCGACGGGCCGATCGCCGAAGACCGGAAAGGCGACTGCCTCGAGCGACGCGCGCCACTGCGCGGCATGCTTCGGATTGCGAAACGTCGTCTGGCGCAGCTTGTGCACCTCGAGCGCCGCGGCGCGGAACGTCGGGGTCGCGCGCCGCTCCTGGCGACGCGAGGCCAAGGGATCGCCGCCCCCGCGGGCCAGCCGGCGCAGGCGCGCGGCTTCGTCGCGTGCGTCCGCGAGCGGCACGAGGCGCGCGGAGCCGAGGCCGATATCGCGACGTTCGCCCCGCACGACCGTCCGCAGCAGCCAGCGTTTCGCCCCGCGATGATCGACGAGGAGGTAGAGGCCGTTGCCGTCGGCGTAGCGCCCGGGGGTGCGGAGGTTCCGCACGGCGATCGCCGTCAGCCGCTGATGCGGATGCGAGCCCTTGGGCTTTCCGAACGCCAAGGACCCCGTAGAATCGTCGCGAGCCATCCCGGTGCTGCCTCCAACAGCAGCGGCGTTGGTAGGCGCGCGCGAGTCTCAACCACTCGCGTGCGCCGCTCGTTATCTCACCACACCTCGCGCGCGGCGGAGAAGCGTCCGCCCAAGTCGCGTCCCACGTTGCGTCCCCTATTCGCGGTACGGTGACACGTGACAGCAGCGAACGACGTGGACAGCCGAGGCGCACCAGTGTTGATCAATTTGGGAATGGCGATCTCGTCTGCGACGTGGTGGACATGAGTCCAGCAGACACCCTCTCCGCCAACTCCCTCGCTCACCCGATCTTCGAGAGGTTCCTCTCGCTCAGGCACGGCTTGGCCGCGTGCGGCTGTGGCGCCGGCGGCATTCAACTCTGCCGACGAAGATAGTTCAAGGGATGATGGCCGAAAAGGTCTCACGCTCGGCGTTCGACAGCGGCTCGGCGACCTGGTGACTCGGGTCGCCCTGCGTCACGACGGGTTCGTCATCGAACGACAGGGCAAGCCGCTGGCTGCGCTGGTAAACGCGGCGGCGCGCACCCGCCCGGTCCGGGCTATGATGCGCCCACGCATGAAGAGGAGAACGCCGATGCTGAGTCGCTCGATTCCCGTCCTGTCGTTCGCGTGCGCCTTCGCGCTGGCCTCCGCGAGTGCCGATGCGCAGTCGCTGCTCGCCGACAAGAAGGACATCACCGGCTTTGCCGCGCGAAAGATGATCGAGGCCTGCATGGTCGAGGCGGCGCGCGACGGCTACCCGATCGCGCTGGCAGTGGTGGATTCCGCCGGCTACCTCGTATCGTTTCAATCGACCGATGGCGCCACCGGCAACACCGGCGTGACCGCCCAGTTGAAGGCGAAGACGGCCGCGAAGTTCCGCCGTCCAACCAGCGAGCTCTACGAGCGCGTGAACAGACACGTCAATCGCGCGCCCGAGTGGATGGGCTACTTCCCGATCCCGGGCGGCTTTCCCGTCGTCGTGCAGGGCGAAGTCGTCGGGGCGATCGGCGCGGGCGCCGCGGGGCTGTCGGGCGGCAAGGACGAGGATTGCGCGCAAAACGCCATCAGGTCGGTCTTCGGCGACGGCAAGGCGCTGCCGTCCAGCCCGCAGCCGCTGCTGGCGACGCACAAGGTCATCACCACGTCCGCCGCGCGCGCGCTCGTCGATGCGTGCGTTGCCTATGCCGCCCAGCGCAAGTACACCGCCCTTGGCATCGCGGTGGTGGATCCCGACGGAACGCTCCTGTCGTTCCAGGGAACCGCCGCCGCCGCCGATACCGCGCTCGAGACGGCCGAATTGAAGGCGCGGACCGCGGCGCATTGGCGCCGGCCGACGATTGAGCTGTGGGAGCGCGTGAACAAGCAGATCAACCGCGCGCCGGAATGGATGGGCGATTTCGCCCAGCCGGGCGGGTTCCCGATCTTCATCGCCAACGAGATGGTCGGCGCGATTGGCGCGGGCGGCGGCGTCGGAAACCAGGACGACGAATGCGCGCAGGCCGCGATCACAGCCGTGTTCCCCAATGCGTCGACAACGCGAGTCCCTTAACTGAGAGCGGCTTTCTCCGGTCTGACCTGCCGCCCTCAACGCAAGCGTGTGTCACCGGCGACCATGCTGCCGATGAGGCGCGGGTATTCGGGAAAGTAGCGCTCGATCACCGGCAGCTCGAACTGCCGCAGAATCGCTTCCTTCGGCTCGCGCGCGAGGAGGAACTCGAACGACGCGCGCAGCAGCGCCTCCGACGTCGCGCCCGGCGCATAGCGCGCCAGATCGGACGGCCAGACCGTCACCTCATGGGTCGTGACATCGCCATCTTCGTCGACGGTGACCAGGAACCGGGAGCCGCCTTCGTGAACCACGGAGATCTCGGCCATCGCAGTTGACATTATCGGGGAGCAGAGGTACCTGAACAGCCCATCATGAAGCAATGTCCGTTGATCGCCGCGGCCCTCCTGGCCACGGCCTGTGCCGGGGACCATTCGCCATCTGCGCCGTCGCCTGGCGGTGCCTTCAGTTTCTTCGTCACGAGCGTCACGAGCACCACCGGGAATCTGGGGGGCCTCGCGGGCGCCGATGCCACCTGCCAGCGGCTGGCCGCCGCAGTCGGCCAGGGACGCCGCTCGTGGCGCGCGTATCTGAGCGTCGAACGCGATCCGGCCAACAACAATCAGCCGACCCACGCGCGCGATCGCATCGGCACGGGGCCGTGGTACAACGCGAATCTCGCGCTCGTGGCCGGTGATCTCGCCGGGCTGCACGCCCGTCGCGGCGATGCGGAGGTGTTCGTCGACGAGCGCGGCCGGCGCATCAACGGGCAGTGGACGGGATCGCCGCGGCCGATCGAGCACGACATCCTGACCGGCTCCGACGCGGACGGCACGCTCATCGCCGGCCGGACCTGCGCGGATTGGACGTCCAACTCCCCGACCGTCGGATCCCAGGTCGGCCACTCCGACGGGCTCGGGCCCAACCAGATCACTGAGGGGACGTTCGCATCGTGGAACTCCGCGCATACCGGTCAGTGCGCGAACACCGCGCCCGGCGGCGGCGCGGGTCGGTTCTACTGCTTCGCGCGCTGACGCACGAACCGGAGGACCGGCCGCCTCCGCCAAGGCTACGGCGGCCCGCCGAGCTTCACGCGGCTAATTCGACGGCGGATTCTTCTTCTGCTCCGCCATCAACATATTCCAGTTCTTCTCCATGTTGTCGACCCACGCACGGAACCCGGCGGGATCGATGTAGGGATTAGTGGCGCTCGTGCCGAGCCGCCTGTACTTTCCGGCCAGATCGAAGAACCAGCTGTGCGCCGCGAGGAACACGTCGGGCTTCATCGTCTTGTATTTCTTGATGCTCTGCAGGAAGTGGTCGGCAATCTCCGGATAGTTCTTGTTGTTGACCAGCCGCGCGTCTTCCTGGAGGCCGCCGCATGCGATCACCACGTTGTAGGAGCGGCCGCCTTCCTGCGCCGTGGTTTCCCACGTGGTGCAACCGCGGGTGTGGCCCGGCGTCAGATGTGCGGTCAGCGTCGCCCCACCGAGCCGCACCTGCTCGCCGTTCTTCAGCACGCGATCGATCGGATGAGGCTTGCCGCTCGGCGCCTTCATTGCCTTCAGCGCGGGCACGTCCTGCTCCATCGCCATCACCTGCGCTCCGCCGGTCAGCTCCTTGACGATGGCGTCGGCCTGCATGTGATCGCCGTGGGCGTGGCTGCCGAGGATGATCTTGATGTCGCCCAGGCGGAAGCCGAGCTTCTCGATCGAGTCGCGCAGCAGCGGCACCGTCTCCTCGAAGTTGGTGTTGATGAGGATGTGGCCCTCTGGCGTCGTGATCAGATACGAGTTGAGCGTGCCGGTGCCGACGTAGTGAATGTTGCCGATGATCTTGTGGGGCGGAAACGCGACCCGGTCCTGGGTGCGGTCCTCGGTGGTCTGGGCGTACGCGGCGAGCGGCACCAGCGTCAGGCTGACAGCCAGCACGGAAGCGCGACGTGTCCTGAGAGCAAACATGTACAGACTCCTGTCGTCCGGATAAGGATAGCGGCCACCCTCATGAATTGACAGGGATCGTGGCCGTGTGAAAGGATACTCCCACTCGTGTTCCTGAGCCCGACCTGCGTGTGTTGTTGTTGTCACGGAGCCAACGCCTCCGACGGCCGCGCTGTGTCTCCAGGTTCACCCGTGTAACAAGGCTCGAACGAACCAGTTTTTCAGCAGCCAGGCCCGGAAGGCTCCACAGCTTTCCGGGCCTTTTGTTTTTTGGACGAGGCGATCATGCTCGAGACAGTCACGACCACCGACCAGGCGGCGGAGCGGAGAACAGCGGCGCCGTCCGCGCGCCTCCCCGAGGACTGGACGGCCGTCGTTCTCGGCGGCATCGTCCTCGCCTTGATTCTCTTTGGATTGGTGCCGGCGCTTCCGGGCCTGCGGTGGAGCGACGCGGCATCGGCGGCGCGGCTCGTTGCCCCGGAGGTGCTCGGCAGCTGGATCGCGGCGGGCGTCGGCGTCGGAATCCTCGCTGCCGTGGGGCTGGCGCTCGAGGGAGGCGACGTGGCGCGCTTCACGCGCGGCTATCCCGCTGTCTTTGCGCTCGCGTGGCTGTCGCTCGTCGTTGCCGGCCATAGCACGCCGACGCGGTGGGGCATCGAGTACGTCATCTTCGCGCTCGCGCTGGGGCTCCTCGTCAGCCACGTTGGCGCGGTCGGCGCGTCGGTTCGCGCCGCGGCGCGCTCGGAGCTGTTCATCAAGACGGGGCTCGTCATCATGGGCGCGACGATCCTCTTCGGCGACATCCTGCAGGCCGGCGTCCTCGGCATCGTCCAGGCGATTGGCGTCGTCATCGTCGTTTGGTACGTGGCGTTCTGGCTCACGAGGCGCTTCCGCGTCGACGACGAGCTCGCGGTGATGCTGTCGACGGCCGTCTCGATCTGCGGCGTATCGGCGGCGATTGCCGCGTGCGGCGCGATCCAGGGCGATCGCCGGAAGCTGAGCTACGTCTCGGCCCTCGTGCTCGTCGTCGCCGTGCCGATGATCATCCTCATGCCCTGGATCGTGCGGCTGGCCGGCGTCCCCGACGCGGTGGCCGGCGCGTGGATGGGCGGCACGCTCGACACGACACCGTCGGTGGTCGCAGCCAGCGCGCTCGTCAGCGAGACGACCGTGAAGATTGGCACGATCGTGAAGTTCTCGCAGAACGTCCTGATTGGCGTGGCGGCGCTCGTGCTGTCGGTGTGGTGGACGATGCGGAAACCGCAGGGGGGCGAGCGTGCGACGGGCGCCTCCGTCATCTGGCAGCGGTTTCCGAAGTTCGTCCTCGGGTTTCTTGCCGCTTCGCTGGTCTTCTCATTCCTGCTCGGGCCGGAGCTGGTGGCGCGGACGAAGGACGCCATTGGATCGGTACGGACGCTCTGGTTCGCGCTCGCGTTCGTCGCCATCGGTCTGGAGACGCGGCTCGGCAATCTCGTGAGCCTCGACGAGGGACGGCCGCTCGGCGCGTTTCTCCTGGCGCAGGCGTTCAACGTGCTGTGGACGCTCGCGCTCGCGTGGCTGATCTTCGGCGGCGTCCTGTTCGCCTCGCCCGTGCTGTAGCCCGCCCCGTTGATGCCCACGCCGCGCGTTCGGGGCTCGGCCGGCGCACGCGGGCGCGCATCCGGCGTCTCGCACAGAATTTGCCGCCGGCAACGGTTCCTGTAAGCCGTTGCCGGCACCTGCCACGCGCGCTGCGTGCGCTGACCTCGCTGCAAGCACCGAATTGTGAGGTATTTGGCCGGCATCACCGCCCTCATCCCACCCAGGTACAGAACTGGCACTGCGGTCGCGCGGCAGGTCTTTATGGATACCGCCATCGCGCGTGCGCCACGGACTCACCCGCCCATCTTCGAGGATGGGCTCGGAAAGCGTTATCACGTGCCGGGCCCCGGCGGCGAGAAGCTCGAGATCCTGACGCTGCACGAGTCGCTGACCGCGGTCTCGTCGTTCGAGTTTTCGCTGCGCGAGCGTGTGGGGGCGATGGCGTCCTTTCAGCACCAGGCGTTCACGCGCGTTCGCGGCGTGCAGCGCCTCGGCCAGGATACCGGCGCCCTGGCGCTCGTCTCGGAGTCGGCCGCGGGCGCGCGCCTCTCGGACGTGCTCGCCGTCGCCGAGCAGCAGCTCCTGCCGCTCGACATCAATGCGGCGCTCCATCTCATCCGGCAGCTCGTGCACGCGGTAGCCGCGCTGCACGAGCAGATGCACGGCATCTCGCACGGCGCTCTCGCGCCCGAACGCCTCGTCGTGGCGCCGCACGGCCGCCTGATGGTCGTCGAGCATGTGCTGGGCGCGGCGCTGGAACAGCTGCACCTGTCGCACGAGCGGTACTGGAAAGAGCTCGCGATCCCGCTGCCGAATCCGGCCGGAACCCCGCGCTTCGATCAGCGCGCGGACATCCTGCAGGTGGGCACCGTAGCGCTCGCCCTGATCGTCGGCCGTCCGCTCTACAGTGAAGAGTTCCCGGATCGAATCGGGCCGCTCGCGGAACGCGCGTGGGGGCTCACCGCCACCGGCGGCGTCGAGCCGCTGCCCGCCGCCGTGCGCACGTGGCTGGCCCGCGCCCTGCAGTTCGACGCGCGGCAGTCGTTCCCCTCGGCAATCGAAGCGCGCGAGGAGCTCGATCGCGTCGCCGCCCCTGGCGATCAGGTCGCCGCGGTCGCGGCCGTGCGGGCATTCCTTGCACGGTACGGGAAGCATGTGGCGCCGGCGGCCGCTCCGGCGGACCCTCCGCCTCAGAAGCCTGCGACCGCCCGCGTCGCGCGTCCGGTACCCGCTGCAGCAGCGCCTGTCGTATCCGCACCCGTCGTCGCGCCGCCCGCCGTATCCGTACCCGTCGTCGCGCCGCCCGCCGTATCCGCACCTGTCGTCGCGCCGCCCGCCGTCGCCGCACCGGCCGTCGCCGCGCCCGCCGTCGCCGCGCCTGCCGTCGCGGCGCCGCCTGTCGCTGCGGCTTCGGTCGCGGCGCCGCGTGTCGCCGCGCCTCCTGCGCCGCCGCCGGTCCATGCCGTCTCGGCGCCGGCAGCGCCGACGCGCTCGCCCGACCCGTCTCCCGCGCATCGTGCGGCACAGAGTGCGGAGAGTGACGAGATGACGAAGAGCAGACATGGCGGGATGCCATGGTGGCGGCAGCGGTGGGTTGCCGCCGTGGGGGTGCTGGTCGTGCTCGGATCGGTGGGCGCCTATGCGGGCCGGTGGTATCTGGCGCCGCCCGCCGTGGCGGAAGCGGTCGGGACGCTCGTCGTCGAGTCGAACCCGCCGGGAGCCGCGACGATGGTCGATGGCGAGCCGCGCGGCTTTACTCCGCTCACGCTGACGCTCTCGCCGGGCACGCATACGCTCGAAGTAGTGAACGGCGCCGAGCGCCGCACGATCCCGGTGACGATTGCCGCCGGCAGCACCGTGTCGCAGTTCCTCGATCTCCCGGCCACGGTGACGCCGACGGTCGGTCAGCTCCAGGTGCGAAGCGAGCCAGCCGGCGCACGCGTCAGCGTCGACGGTGTCGCCCGCGGACAGACGCCGGTGACGATCGAGAGGCTCGAACCCGGCGCCCATACCGTGGTCCTCGCGAATGACCTCGCGTCGGTCACCCACGAGGTCGTCGTGCAAGCGGGGGCGACCGCATCGCTCGTCGTCCCGATGACGGCGCCGCAGGGCGTGCCGGTATCGGGATGGATTGCCGTGGCCGCGCCGGTCGACGTGCAGGTCTACGAGCGCGAGCGGCTGCTCGGCAGCAGCCGCAGCGACCGGATCATGGTGGCAGTCGGCCGACACGAGCTCGACATCGTCAACGAAGCGCTCGGCTTCCGCGCGACGCGCGTGGTGAACGTCGGGCCCGGGCAGGTGTCGACCGTCAGGCTCGAGTGGCCGAATGGTTCGATGGCCCTCAATGCACAGCCGTGGGCCGAGGTGTGGATTGACGGTGAGCGAGTCGGCGAAACACCGATTGGCAACGTGGCCGTGCCGATCGGCCAGCACGAAGTGCTCTTCAGACACCCCGAGCTCGGCGAACACGTCGTGCGGGCAACGGTGACGCTCAGCGCGCCGACACGGCTGAGCGTCGACATGAGGAAGCGGTAACTCGATTCAAGGTAGCGGTCATATGCGCGCCACTCGAATCCTCGCCGCCTGCGTCGTCATCATGCTCGCAACGGCGCCGCGTCTGCACGCACAGGAGCCGCTCGCCGCCGCGCGGCAGCTGTACGCGGCGGCGGAGTACGAAGAGGCGCTCCGTGCGCTCGAGGCGTTGCCGTCTGCCGCGGCGCGCGAGGAGCGGCAGGCCGTGGAGCTCTACCGGGCGCTCTGCCTGCTGGCGCTGGGCCGCCGCGCCGACGCCGATCGCGCCCTCGAGGCGCTCGTGACCCACGACCCGATGTACCGGCCGACCGACGATCTGTCGCCGCGGCTGCGCGCCGCGTTCACGGACGCGCGGCGCCGCGTGCTGCCGGTCGTCGTGCAGCAGCAGTACAGCGAGGCGAAGACCGCGTACGACAAGAAAGCCTTCGCTGACGCGGCCGTCGGCTTCCGGCGCGTTGTCGACGTGCTGAACGACCCCGACATCGCGCCGTCGGCATCGCAGCCGCCGCTCGCGGATCTGCGGACACTGGCATCCGGATTTCACGACCTGAGCGTGAAGGCCATCGCGCCGCCGCCGCCGCCGCCGCCGCCCCCGCCCGCTCCGGTCGCCCTGCCGCCGCGGATCTACAGCGGCGAGGAGGGCGGGGTCACGCCGCCGGTCGCCATCAGCCAGGAGCTGCCGCGTTTCCCGGGCGCCGTCCGTCCGGGCGGCGTCAAAGGCGTCGTCGAAGTCGTCATCAGCGAAGCGGGCACCGTTCAATCGGCCGCGATGCTCGTGTCGACCGTGCCGTCCTACGACAAGCTTCTGCTGACGGCGGCGAACCGGTGGCTGTACTACCCTGCCACCGTGGACGGGAAGCCGGTCAAGTTCCGCAAGCGGATTCAGGTCACCATCAACGAGCCATCGACGCAACGGTAGCGGTATAGTTGCTCTCGCACGAAGGAGGGCACCATGCCGAAGTACTTGATTCAGGCGTCGTATACCGCTGAAGGTGTGAAGGGCCTGGCCAAGGACGGCGGGACGAAGCGTCGGCAGGCAGTCGAGGCGGCCATCAAGAGCGCCGGCGGGCGGCTCGAAACGTTCTATTTCGCGTTCGGCGAGCACGACGCGTACATCGTGATCGACGCGCCGGACAACGCATCGGTAGCCGCCGCGTCGCTGGCAGTGAACGCGAGCGGTGCCGTGTCGGCGAAGACGGTCGTGCTGCTGACGCCCGAGGAGATGGATCAGGCCGCGAGGAAGAGCGTCGCCTATACACCGCCCGGCCGGGGATGAAGGGTCGGCCTATCTGGCCAGCGGATCCGGCCTGAGCTGGAATCGCATCGCGATGGGCGGGGTGCCCTTTCCGGTCTCCATGTGGAAGGGCGTGCGGCTGCTCACGGTCGACCAGAGCCCGCGTCCTTTCCACCCTCCGTTCGAGTCGTCAATCCGCCCGTCGAGCCACTTCGTGTAGAACCCCATGGGGTACGGAACGCGCAGCACGACCCACCGCCCCTCGTCCAGTGCGAGGAAAGCGTCCGACTGATTGCCCGTGACGATCGGCGTATTCGGACCGAGTCCCAGCGTGTCGAACTGATCCACCCACGCGAAGTAGCTTCCCTCGGCGCTGCCGTTGTCCGATACGTTCTGAAACTGCGGCAGCGGCTGCGTGTACAGCGTCCACCCGTCGGGGCAGTGCTGGCCGGTCGCCTTCGGGCCGTTGAGGGGACCGCGGCACTTGCGGCGATCGAAGCTCGCGAGGTGCCCGCTTCCGAGCGCCACCCACGCGACGCCGTCGCGATCCACGTCCATGCCACGAGGTGAGTACCCCTGGATCGGCGCGGCCGCATCCTGCCACGGCACCGCGTACCGTTCGGCCAACGCGGTCTCCGTGGGACTGGAACCGGGGACGACGCGAACGATCGCACCGGGGAAGCCGAGCACCGACCCCCAGACGGAGCCGTCCGGCGCCGGATTCACCGTGTACAGCGCATCCGGGATCCGGGTGTCCTGGTCGTCGCGCCGGCCGTTGCCGTTGATATCGAGGATGAGCGCCGTCCAGCCCTGCGACATCGCCTCGTCCTTCGTCTCGTCGAAAGCCTTCGTGTCGATCCAGCCGAGGTACGGGCTGCCGTAGCCGTTGAACCAGAGCGTGTTGTTCGCATCTTCGGCGAACATCAGGTGATGCGTGTCGAAGCACGTGCTGATCTGTGTGAGCTGCTTCGTCTTCGGGTCGTAGACCGCCGCGTGGCGCACGGCGCTGTCGATCGGAAAGCGGCGCGCCGACGGGTGGCTCGATCCTTTCCGGCAGTAAGGAGGATTCTCCGGCGGGCGCACGCGCGCCGTCATCCAGACGCGGCCCTGCCCGTCGATCATCGGGTTGTGAATGTCCATCCGGCTCGTCCAAATCGCGTCAGAGCCCCAGTAGCGCGACGGGTGCAGCACCTTTCCTGGCGCGACGGGCGTGCGCGGGTCGCGCGGCGACACGGGAATCCTGCTCGTCGTGTGTCCAATGGGATCCAGGACGGGGATGTAGTCGGCGCTCAGCTCGGGTGCGCCGTAGATCGGCCCGTTGGCGTTCACCGTCGGACGACGGCGATCGGTCGACACCTGATCGTGCAGATACGTCTTCTCGTCGGCCCAGTGCCACTGAGTGATCACGACGTTGCGCTCGATGCCCTGCGGGCGCGGCGGCGCCGGCGGCAGCTCGCCCCTGGCAATCCGTTCGGTCCAGTCGGCGAACATCGCCAGCGCGCGCGGCGCGCCGAACAGGCCGAGCTCACGCACCATGTCGGCGCCGGCCTGCCCCGACTGAATACGCTGCATCCACACATCCTTGGACGAGAGGAGGACGCCGACCTCGTTCGGACTCTCGCGTGTGGCCTTGTTGCCGAGCTGGTGGCAGGTGTAACAGCTGCCGTTCTTCAGCCAGGCGAGCCACTGCGCCTGATCCTTCATCGTGGGCGCGATCCCGTTGCCCTGCGGCCCCGTGCCGGGGAACTCGCTGCGCTCGGGAATCCGCAGCATCGATGCCCAGTACCCCGCGGGGTAGTACTGCGCGGCGGCGCGCGCGTCGGGCGCGGCAATCGCGTCGAGCGTCAGCGTGTGGCCCGGTGAGGCCTGCATCTTCGGCGAATCAATCAGCCCGTACCCGCGCACCCAGACGCGATACGACGCCTTCGGGAGGTCCGGCAGGAGAAAACGACCCCGGTCGTCGGTGACGACGATCTTGGCGAAGCGGGTCGGCAGGCCGCGCGTTTCCGCGATGACCCAGACACCTGCTTCGGGTCCTTTCGCGCCCGTGACCACGCCGCCGATGTCGTCGGCATCAACCGCCACACTGACGGGCTCCGGTTGTCGCGCGCAGCCGGCGACGAGCGGCGCGAGGCAGAGCAGCACGGCCCACGTTGCTCGCATGTCGATCTCCGTGTGTGTCGATGATATCGGACTAGCACCCCACCGCGCACAGTCCGCGCGGCGGGGCCCCCGCTATTGCCATAAGATACGGGGCTCATGGAGCACCGTGTGATCTCGCGCCGTCGCGCCGTGAAGGCGCTCGGGGCGGCCGCGGGCGCGGCGATTGCCGCCCGCGATCTGCTCGCGCAGCGCGCCGAGCCGCGCTCGACGGTGACGAACCCGCCGCGCGACTTCGCCGAGCCGACGACCTACTTCACCGACCCGGACGTCCTGACCGTCGACCCGCAGTTCAACGCCTACGTGCAGCCGCAGAACGCGATCCGCCGGCTCTGGACCGGCGGGCAGTGGCTCGAGGGCCCGGCGTGGAGCGGCCAGGGAAAGTACCTCGTCTTCAGCGACATCCCGAACAATCGCCAGATGCGGTGGAGCGAAGACGACGGCTACGTGAGCGTGTTCCGGTTTCCGGCGAACAACAGCAACGGCAACACGTTCGATTTCCAGGGCCGGCAGCTCTCCTGCGAGCACCTCATGCGCCGCGTCGTCCGCTACGAGCACGACGGCTCGGTGACGATCGTTGCCGACAACTTCGGCGGCAAGCGGCTGAATTCGCCGAACGACGTCGTACCGCATCCCGATGGCAGCTACTGGTTCACCGATCCGCCGTTCGGCGCATCGCTCTTCGAAGGGCAGCCCGACGAACCCGGTGGGCAGGCGAATCGTGGAGGCCGGCTGAACCCGCGGCTCGGGCTGCCGCCCGAGCTTGGTCGGTTCCGCCGCGAGCTGCCGACGGCGGTCTATCGCGTCGATCCGAGCGGCAAGGTCGACATGGTCGTCGGCGAGGATCAGCTGACGAATCCGAACGGCCTTGTCTTTTCGCCCGACTACAAGCGGCTCTACGTCATCAGCAGCGCTACGCGCGAGATGTACGTCTTCGACGTGGCGAACAACCGTCTCACGAACCGGCGGCTGTTCAGCGACTTCATGGTCGACGGCGTGAAGTGCGGGCCCGACGGCGCGCGGTGCGATGTCGACGGCAACGTCTGGTGCTCGAGCAATGCCGGGCGAGCGGTCGGCTACAGCGGCGTGACCGTCTGGAATCCCGAGGGGCGCCTCATCGGCCGCATCCGTCTGCCTGAGGTGTGCGCGAACGTCAGCTTCGGCGGCCCGAAGCGAAATCGGCTCTTCATGGTCGCGAGCCAGTCGCTCTACGCCGTCTTCGTCAACACGCAGGGCGCCGCACCGGGCTAGCTAGCTGCAGCGAAGCGAGGGCGCCACCTTTTCATGCAGATTGGTTTTGTCGGGTTGGGCGTCATGGGGCGCGCGATGGCGCTCCATCTCGTCAGGGCCGGCTACCGCACACGCGTCTTCGCGCGGCGGCCGGAAGCGGCGGCGCCGCTCGTCGAGGCCGGCGCCTCGCGCTGCGCCACGCCCGCAGAGCTCGCCTCCCACTCCGACATCGTCATCACGATGGTGACCGCCACGTCGGACGTCGAGGAGGTGTTGCTCGGACCGGACGGCGTCGCCGGCGGCGCGCGGCCGGGCACGATCGTGATCGACATGAGCACGATCGCGCCGCAGGCGACGCGGCGGATCGCGGAGCAGCTCGCAGAACGGCAGGTGCGGATGCTCGATGCACCGGTGACGGGCGGTCCGGCCGGCGCCGAGTCGGCGACGCTCACGATCATGGTCGGCGGCGACGCCGCCGTCCTGGAGGAAGCGCGGCCCGTTCTCGACCGCCTCGGACGCCGCATCGTGCACATGGGCGGGAACGGCGCCGGTCAGATCGCGAAGGCGTGCAACCAGCTCGCCCTGCTGGTCAATGCGGAAGGCGCGGCGGAGGCGCTCGCGCTCGGGACCCGATGTGGGCTGGATCCCGGCCGCCTGCGCGAGGCGCTCCTCGGCGGCATTGCCTCCAGCCGCGTCCTCGACGTCTTCGGCGCGCGGATGGTGGAGCGCCGGTTCATGCCGGGCATGGCGACGCGCCTCTACGACAAGGACCTGTCGATCGTGCTCGATCTGGCACGGGAGGCCGGGCAGTCGCTGCCGGCCGCGGCCATCGTGCGTGCGCATCTGGACCGCCTGGTCGCCGACGGCAAGGCGGATCAGGATCTTGCGGCTCTGATCGAAATCGTTGAAAGCACGTGACCCCTCAACAAACTCTCGGACTTACCAGCCGATGGCGAGGCCGTCCTTGCGCGGGTCGGAGCCGGCTTCGAGGACGCCCGTGCGGAGATTGAGCCGCACGGCCTGGTAGCCGCCCATCAGGCCGCGGCCGTCGTACACCGCGTGCCCGCGCGCGCGGAGCGCGGCACGCACCGACTCGGGCACGCCCGATTCCACGGCCAGCCCCTCCTCGAAGTGCCGCACGCGCGCCACGTCGCCCGCGTCCTGCACATGCATCCCGAAGTCGACCATGTTGACGACCACCTGCGCGTGGGCCTGCGCCTGGTTGTCGGCGCCCATCACGCCAAAAGCAGTCACCGAGTCGCCATCGAACAGCATGGCGGGGACGAGCGTGTGCGCAGGGCGCTTGCCAGCCGCCAGGCGATTGGGATGCCCGGGCGCGAGCGTGAAGCCGGCGCCGCGCGAGTGCAGCGCGATGCCGGTGCCGGGCACGACGATCCCCGATCCGAAGCTATCGAACAGCGAGTTGATGAGCGAGACGACCAGGCCCGAGCGATCGGCCGCTGCAAGATACACGGTATCGCCCCGGCGCTCCACGGCGGGACCGCCGCGCGAGCCCCGCCCTACGTACGAAGGAGGGCCTGCCGGTGAGTACGTCTCGGCGGCGCGGCGCATGTCGATCTGCTTCCGCCGGTCGGCCGCGTACTCCTTCGAAATGAGCAGCGCGAGCAGCTCGGCCGAGACGTGATCCGCATCTGCCAGGTATGCTGCGCGATCGGCAAACGCGATCCGCTTTGCCTCGCTGTGGACGTGCAGAAAGTCCGCGCTGTTATGGCCCATCGCCGCGACGTCGAACCGCTCGAGGATATTGAGCATTTCGAGCGCGACGAACCCTTGCGTATTGGGCGGCAGCTCGTAGATCGTGCGGCCACGATAACTGGTTGCGATCGGCGTGACCCAGTCGGCGCGATGTGCGGCGAAATCCGCACGCGTGAGAAAACCTCCAAGGCTTGCGAGGTGTGCCGCGATCGCGGCGCCGATCGGTCCGTTGTAGACGACGTCGGGGCCGCCGTTGGCCACCTGTTCGAGCGTCGACGCGAGATCGGGATTGCGGAACAGCTCGCCGGCCGCTGGCGCGCGGCCGCCAGGCAGCAGGACACGGGCGGCCTCGGGGTCGAGCGCCAGCCGCGGCGCCACCGCGTCCCACTGCGCCGCCACAATCTCCGAGACCGGAAATCCGTCGCGGGCGTAGCCAATCGCAGGCATGAGCGCCCGCGCCAGCGGAATCGTGCCATGCGTTGTCAGCAGCTCCGTCCACCCGGCGACCGACCCGGGCACGGTGACCGTCAGCGGCCCGTGCAGCGGCAGGCTGTCCATGCCGCGGGCGGTGAGCGCATCGGCGTCGGCCCGTGCGCCGGCACGCCCGGTCGAATTCAAGGCCGTCGGCGCGCTGCTCTTGCCGTCGCGCACGAGCGCGAACAGATCCCCGCCAACGCCCGTCATCGTTGGTTCGACGACGGCGAGGACGGCCGCGGCGGTGACCGCGGCGTCAACGGCGTTGCCGCCATCCTGCAGCACCCGCAGGCCTGCAGCGGACGCGAGCGGCTGGCTGGTCGCGATGACGCCGTGCGTGGCGCAGACGACCGACCGGGTTCCGTGGATGCGGCCTGCGGGACGGTCGCCCGACGGAATCATCGGGCCGCCAGCAGAGAAGCGGCGGGCACGCCGTCGTGCGGGAACTCGGCGTAATGGGCGCGCAGCAGATCCTCACCGAAATCGCCGTTCTGGTAGTCGCGCCACACCGAGTGGGCGTGATTGCCGTTGGCGTTCATGTATTCGATGACGAAGGTCGGCCCCTGCACGCGATAGTAGTAGGGGAAGCCGAGCGGGATGCACTCCCAGCGCGGATCGCCCGGCTCGCAGCCGAAGCTCGCCGTGGGCTTCGGTGCGTCCTCGGCGCGGATGGCGCCGATCCACACGAAGCGGATCTCATCGAAGTCGGCGGTCACCTCGCGCGCGCGCTTCGCGGCAATCTCGTCCGGCATACGCCCCATGTAAACGTCGATGAGGGCGCGCAGCATCTGCTTCTGCGTCGCGGTCATCTGCGATGCGGCCAGCCCTTCCTTCGGGAGCAGCTCGGGCTGCCGGTCGAGCCCGATCGGATTGAGCTGCGATCCCAGGTCCGGCGCGCGGTCGTTGCCGGTCATGATGTCGGTCGGAAGCTTTGTCCCGATGACGGCGATCGGTCGCTGCCGTGCGTCGAGCGCGTCGACGAGGGCGCGCGCCCGGTCCTCGGCGGCGCCGAGCACGCGCAGTCCCTTGAGCGGCCCGCCCTGGACCTCTGCGGGCTCCGCGCCGAAGAAGAGCGGCGTGTTCGCGACCACGTTGTCGTCGACGCGGCCCGCGGCGATGGTGAAGTTGACCGAGATGTGGTGCCCCTCGATGCGCCAGCCCCACGGCCGCTCGCGCGACGGCATGCCGAAGATCGAGACGTAGTAGTTCTCCGGGTCGCGCACCATCGGCATCGAGCCGTTCTTCTCCCGCTCCAGCAGGATGCGCTCGAGCCGCATGATCTGCTGCGCCGTCTCGTATCCCGACGCGCTGAGCCCCAGCCGCAGCAGCTCGTGGAAGCGGGTCTTCTGGGCCGAGGTCATTTCCCGAAGCGCCACGCCTTTGCGCATGCGCGGAATGTAGTGCCAGTTGTAGCGCTCCAGCGTGTCGAAGCTGAAATGGAACCGCGCCTTCTGCTCGTCGGGGAACGCGGCGAGCAGCTTCGCGGCGGCCTCGGTCATGGTGCCGGCAAGGCGCATCTGCGCAACCCCTTCGGCAACGAGCATCGTGAGAAGGGGAATCACGACGACCGCACTGCTGATGAGGAGACGTCGAGGGGCGGCAAACAGGCTCATGCCTGTCTATGTTAGATCGCCTGATTGACTTCGACGACCGACGGGTATATCTAGGCGGGCAGCGACCCCACCTTCAGATTCCCCTTTCGCCGGAGGCTGCCGTATGAAGATGCTCCGCACGGCGTCCCTGTCGATCCTCCTCGTCGGTGCGTTGCTCGTTCCCGCCATCAGCCATGCGCAGGATGCCACGCTCAGCGGCACGGTGACCGACTCGACCGGCGCGGTGCTCCCCGGCGCCACCGTCACGGCGCTGCACGAAGCGTCGGGCAACACCTTCTTCGTCGTCACCGACGCACAGGGCGTCTACCGCATGCCCGTACGTATCGGCGTCTATCGTGTGACCGCGGAGCTGTCGGGCTTTGCCACCGTCTCGCGGACGGGCGTGCAGCTGCTCGTCGGCCAGCAGGCGACGCTCAATCTGCAGATGGCGCCGTCCGGCGTCCAGGAAAGCGTCACCGTGACGGGAGAGGCACCGCTCCTCGACGTAACGACGTCGACCGTGAGCGCCAACATCGATGCGCGGCAGGTGCAGGAGTTGCCGCTGAACGGCCGGAACTGGCTCGACCTGACGCTGCTCGCGCCGGGCAACCGGGCCAATCACGGCGGCGAAACGCCGATCCCGCGCGGATCGCTGGCCTTTCAGATCAACGTCGAGGGGCAGCAGGTGAAGAACAGCGTGGCCGGGCCGGGCTTCGGGCAGCCGCGCTTCAGCCGCGACGCGATCGCGGAGTTCGAGTTCATCTCGAACCGGTTCGACGCGACGCAGGGGCGCTCGATGGGCGTGGTGGTGAACGCGGTGACGAAGTCGGGAACGAACACGCCGTCGGGGACGTTCTCCGGCTACTTCCGTGACGACCGGTTCAATGCGGCTGACTTCATCCAGGATCGCGTGCTGCCCTACTCGAACCAGCAGCTCAGCACGACCTATGGCGGACCGATCCGGCGGGATCGCATCCACATCTTCGCGAACTACGAGTTCGAGCGCGAGCCGCAGACGTTCACGTACGACAGCCCGTATCCGTTCTTCAACATCGACTTGAACGTCACGCGCACCCAACACACCGGCGGCGGGAAGGTCGACGTCCAGTTCACGCCGCAGGCGCGGCTGGCGACCCGCATCACGAGCTACACGCAGTTCATCCCCGGCCGGCAGGCGGGCGGCAGCAACCATCCGTCGACGGCGTCCGAGATGTGGCGGTACTCGAATCAGGTGTGGAGCACGTTCACGCAGGTCCTGAGCAGCCGCATGCTCAATGAGGTCAAGGGCGGCTACTACGACTATCACTGGAAGATTCAGTCGCTGGTCCGCTCGGGCGGGCTGCAGATTCCGGGCGCCCCGTTCGTGACGGATCGCGGCTCGTATCGCATCCTGCTCCGCGGGTACACGCTCGGGAATCCGACGAATCTGCCCCAGGTGAACCAGCAGGACACGCTCCAGATTCGCGACGATTTCAGCACCTCGTTCAACGCGAAGGGGCGCCACGACGTGCGGCTCGGCGGCGAGTTCCTCAAGCACCTGTTCCGGCTCGACTGGTGCAGCCGCTGCATCGGCGAGCTCGATGCGCGCGGCGGTCCGGCGCCGGGCGCGGCGGCGCTGCAGGCGATGTTCCCGGTCTGGAACGACGCGTCGACTTGGAACCTGCAGCCGCTCAGTCCGCTGTCGGTGCGCTTCCGGCAGGCGGTCGGCGATTTCATCATCCGGACGCCGCGCGAGCTGTATGCCGCGTGGGTCCAGGACGACTGGATGATGTCGAACCGGCTCACGCTGAACCTCGGCCTGCGCTACGACGCCGACATCGGCGTCATGGGCGAGAAGATCGAGCTGCTGCCGTGGCTGTCGGGCGATCGGCCGTCGGATCTGAACAACTTCCAGCCGCGTGTCGGCTTCGCCTACCGGCTTGGCGACCAGACCGTCATGCGCGGCGGCTACGGCATGTTCTTCACGCAGCTCGAGAACGACGCCGCGCACCAGCCGACGCTCAACCGCCAGACGATCATTCCCGAAGTGCCGTACGACGGGCGCGCCGATTTCGCCGTGAATCCGTTCAACGGACCGGCGCCGACGCACGCCGCAGTCAGCCGGACCCTGTGCGCCACCGCGAATGTCCCGGGATGCGTCCGGCGCGAGATCGCGCAGGAGATTCCGACGCCGGGCTATGAGATCTCGTACAGCCACATGGCGTCGATCGGCGTGCAGCGACAGCTCGGGAGCGACATGGTCGTGGAGACCAATTACGTCTACACGGGCTCCCGGGCGGAGGAGGGCGCGCGCAACATGAACCTCACATGGGACCCGGTCACCCGCGCGAACTTTCCGTCCCGCGACATCTCCCGCCGCCCCTACCCCGAGTGGGGCTTCGTCAACGGCGAGTTCATGCGCGGGTACGCCAACTCGCACGGCCTCGAGACGTCGTTCACCAAACGGTTCAGCGACCGCTGGCAGCTGATGGGCACCTACACGCTGTCCTGGGTCCGCGATTCCGAGGGCCAGCCTTGTCAGATCGAGCGCACAGCCGATGGGTCGCCCACCTGCAGCGAGCTGTCGTTCACGGTCGCGCCCGACATCGCGGATTACACGCTGGCCGCGACCGATCAGCGCCACCGGGCGGTGGTGAACGGCATCTGGGAAGTCGGGTACGGCCTTCAGTTGAGCGGGCTGTATTTCTACGGATCGGGCATGCGGTTCGCCACCAACGTCGGGACGGACCGGCGCGAGGTGGGCAGCGGGTCGGGCCGTCTGCGCGCCGACGGCAGCATCATGCCGCGCAACGCGCTCGTCGGAGAGCCGCTGCACCGCGTCGACCTGCGGATCCAGCGCCGCTTCGCGCTGTTCGGCCGGTCGTACGTCGACGGCATGGCGGAGGTGTTCAACCTGTTCAACCACGAGAACTACGGGTCGTACACGATCGACGAGAGCAGCCGCGCGTACGGCAATCCGTCGTTCAACGAGAACGTCGCGTACCAGCCGCGGATGCTGCAACTCGGGTTCCGGTTCGCCTTCTGAGGTCCTATGGTGCCTGTCGATGCCTGAGGTGCGCCTGGCGTACTGCGCGCACTTCAGGCACCCTAGGCACTTCAGGTACCCTAGGCACCTATTCCATGTCGGTCGAACCCCAGTCGGTCTGGTCCCAGTACATCTACCAGGCACTCAAGGACGCGGAGATCGGTCAGGTCGCCTACGTGCCCGACGCGGGGCACAAGGATCTGATTGCGCGCTGCCACGCCGACGCGGCCATGCGCACCGTCTCGCTGACGACGGAAGAGGAAGGGATCGCGCTGGTCGCCGGCGCGTGGCTCGGCGGCATGCGCGGCGTCGTGCTGATGCAGTCGAGCGGCGTCGGCAACTGCATCAACATGCTGTCGCTCGTGGAGGAATGCCGCTTTCCGCTGCTGATGATCGTGACAATGCGGGGAGAGTGGGGTGAGACCAATCCGTGGCAGGTATCGATGGGGCAGACGACGGCCGCGGTCCTCGCCGTCAGCGGCGTCATCGTCCAGCGCGTGGAGGAGTCGCACGATCTCGGCCCGGCTGTGGCGGCCGGCGCGCAGATGGCCTTCGTGTCGAACCGTCCCGTGGCGCTGCTCATCGCGCAGCGGCTCGTCGGCGCCAAGAAGTTCGAGTGATGCTGGATCGCCGCGATGCCGTTGCCGCCATGCTTCGCGTCCGCGAGGACGCGCTGATCGTCACCGGCCTGGGCTCGCCGACCTGGGACGTGGCCGCGATCGCCGATTCGCCCCTGAACTTCTACCTGTGGGGCGCGATGGGCAGCGCCGCGATGATCGGCCTCGGGCTGGCGCTCGCGCAGCCGTCCAGGCGGGTGGTCGTGATCACGGGCGACGGCGAGCTGCTGATGGGCCTCGGGAGCCTGGCGACCATCGGGGCCGAACGCCCGTCGAACCTGTCGATTGTCGTCATCGACAACGAGCGGTACGGCGAGACCGGCATGCAGACGTCGCACACCGCGCGGGGCGTCGACCTGGCGGGCGTGGCGGCCGCGGCCGGCTTTGCCAGCGCGACGACGGTCTCGACCGCGCAGGAGCTCGACGCCTCGCTGCCCGCCATCTACAGCAGCGGGGGCCCGGCGCTCGTCGTGGTGAAAGTTGCGGTGAATCAGCCGCCGCTTCGCGTGCCGCTCCGCGACGGCACGCACATCAAGAATCGCTTCCGCGAAGCGCTGCTCGGGCCGGGCGCATTCGTGTAGGAACAGATGGTAATGGCGACCAGCGAGCAGGCCGAGCTGCAGAAGAGCCTGCGGCAGAGCATCCGCGAGATCTCGGCGCGCTTCCCCGACGCCTACTGGCGGCGCCTCGACGCTGAACGCGCCTATCCCGAGGAGTTCGTGCGCGCGCTGACGGATGCCGGCTACCTGGCGGCGCTCATCCCGCCCGAGTACGGCGGATCGGGGCTTGGCGTCGCCGAGGCCGCGGTCATTCTCGAAGAGGTCAATCGCTGCGGGGGCAACGCCGCTGCCTGCCACGCGCAGATGTACATCATGGGGTCGCTGCTGCGCCACGGCAGCGAGGCGCAGAAGCGCACGTATCTGCCCGCCATCGCGAACGGCTCGCTGCGCCTGCAGGCCTTCGGCGTCTCCGAGCCGACCACGGGCTCCGACACGACCCAGATGAAGACGATGGCCGTCCGCGACGGGACGCACTATGTCGTGACGGGGCAGAAGGTCTGGATCTCGCGCGCCGAGTATTCCGACCTGATGCTGCTCATGGTGCGGACGACGCCCATCGAGCATGTGAAGAAGCGGACCGAGGGGCTGTCGATGCTGCTCGTCGACATGCGCGAGGCGGTCGGCCGCGGGCTCACCATCCGGCCGATCCGCACGATGATGAACCATTCGACGACGGAGCTGTTCTTCGACGGACTGAGGGTGCCGGTAGAGAACCTCGTCGGCGAGGAGGGCAGGGGCTTTCGGTACCTGCTCGACGGCTTGAATGCCGAACGCATCCTCATCGCTGCCGAGTGCATCGGCGACGGCCGCTGGTTCATCGAGCGCGCCACCCGCTATGCGAAGGAGCGCGTCGTCTTCGGGCGGCCGATCGGGCAGAACCAGGGCGTGCAGTTTCCGATTGCGCGCGCCCATGTGAACGTCGAGGCGGCGGATCTGATGCGCATCCGGGCCGCGGACCTGTTCGATCGCGGCGAGCCATGCGGCGCCGAGGCGAACATGGCGAAGCTCCTGGCAGCGGATGCGTCCTGGGAGGCGGCCAACGTGACCGTGCAGACCTATGGCGGCTTCGGCTTCGCCGAGGAGTACGACGTCGAGCGCAAGTTCCGGGAGACGCGCCTTTATCAGGTGGCGCCGATCTCGACGAACCTCATTCTCAGCTACGTGGCCGAACACGTGCTCGGCCTGCCGAGATCGTACTGATGACGCGCGAGGCCACGCTGCTGGCGGAATTCGTCGCGCGCGCCACGCCGCCGCCGGAGGCGCGCAGGCGGGCGACGGCGGCCGTCCGCGACACGATCGGCGTGATGCTCGCCGGCGTGGTCGAGCCCGCCGCGCGCCTCGTGCAGGCGATGGCGGTCGACGAAGGCCGCGGCCCCTGCGCCATCGTCGGCACGCCGGCGCGCAGCGGCGCGAGCTGGGCGGCGTGTGCGAACGGCGTGGCCGCGCACGCGCTCGACTTCGACGACATGTGCTTCGTCTCGCTCGCGCATCCGAGCTGCGCGCTGCTGCCGGCGGCGCTCGCGACGGGCGAGCTCGCGCACGCATCCGGCGCGGCGCTGCTCGACGCGTACGTGGTCGGGTTCGAGGTCGAATGCCGACTGGGCGCGGTGATGAATCCGCGGCACTACCACGAGCGCGGCTGGCACTGCACCTCGACGATCGGTACCGTCGGCTCCGCGGCCGCCGCGGCCCGCGTGCTCGGTCTGACGCCGGCGGAGACCGGCCACGCGCTCGGCATCGCGGCTTCCTCGGCGTGCGGGCTCAAGGAGAACCTCGGCAGCATGGTGAAGCCGCTGCACGCCGGCATGGCGGCGCGCAACGGCGTCGTCGCCGCGCGGCTCGCCCAGCGCGGCTACGCCGCCAGCGAGCGCTCGCTCGACGGTCCGCAGGGCCTGCTGGCCGCCATGGACGCCCAGCACCCCACGCTCGAGCGCGCCGTCGTCGATCTCGACTCGCGCTGGGAGATTCTGGCGACCGGCATCACCGTGAAGCTCTATCCGTCGTGCGCGGCGACCCATCCGACGATCGACGTGCTGCTCGATCTGCGGCGGCGCGAGCGGTTGGCGGCCGAGGAGGTCGAGGCGATCGAGGTCGAAGTCGATTCCATGACGCCGCGGCTGCTGATCTATGATCGGCCGGCCACGGGACTCGAAGCCAAATTCAGCATGCCCTTCTGCGCAGCGGCGGCGATCGTCGACGGCGAGGTCGGAATGGCCACGTTCGACCCGGCGCGCATCGAGGCGGCGGCCATCCAGCACCTGCTGCCGAAGGTCACGATGCGCGTCGAGCCGGCGTTGGACCGTGAAGCGCCGCTGTCGCATACGCGCGTGACGGTACGGCTGCGCGGTGGGCGTGTGCTGACCGCGTCGGCGGCCGGGGCGCGCGGGTATCCGGCACAGCCCGCCAGCGATGAAGAACTGGCCACGAAGTTCGCCGCGTGCGCGCGGCGATCGATCCCGTCCGACGGGGCGGCACGCGCGTGGGACGCGCTCGGCGACCTCGACCGCATCGCCGATGTCTCGACGCTCGGTGACCTGCTGATGCCGGCCGCCGCGAGCGTGTCGTGATGCCGCGGGACGCGAACGCGATCGATCGGCGTGCGTTTCTCGGCGGCGCGGGCGCGCTGGCAACGGCGCTGACGTCGACGAGCCTCGCACGCGCGCAATCGGGGACCGGCGGCTCCCTCACGATCAAATCGGTCGACCGGCTTGCCGCCACCGCGGCCAGCTACGCCTATGCGGTGAAGGCCGGGCCCTGGCTCTTTCTCTCCGGGCACGAGGCCTACGATTTCGAAAAAGGGTTGGCGCCGGAGGTCGAAGGGCCGGCCGGCAATCGCCTCAGCGGGCTGCCGCCGCTGCGCCGCGAAGCCGACTACATCCTGCGGCGCATCCGCGCGATTCTGAAGGAATTCGGGTCGGACCTCCCGAATGCCGTCCGACTCGACCAGTACTACACCACGGGCGCCGCGGTGTCGGCGTACCACCTGGCGCGGTTCGCGGAGTTCGGCGCCTACATTCCTCCGAGCACGTCGATCATCATGGAGCGCTGTTTCAGCGCGCGCGCCAACACGCACACGTCGATGATCGCGGTGGTGCCGGGTCCGGGCTGGACGATCGAGCGGGTCACCCTGCCGGGAGAGCCGATCTCGGCTTCCGGCTACACGCCGGCCGTCGTCGTCAACGACTTCGTCTTCGTGGCGGGGAACCAGGCGCTTCAGCCGAACGGCCGGCTGGCGGCCGGCGTCGAGGTGCCGGCGATCAGCCGCTGGCAGGGCGAGACGAGCTTTCGGCGCCAGGTCCATTACGTCATCAGGGAGCGGCTCGTCCCGTCGCTGACGGCGGCCGGCTCGTCGCTCCAGCAGAGCCTCAAGGCGCAGGCGTACATCCGCGGCGTGGAGCACTTCCCCGATTTCCTCGACGTCTGGTCCCAGTACTTCAGGGACATCCCGTGCGCGATCACGCTCGTGCCGGCGAAGGATTACTCCAGCTCCGAGAGCAGCCTCGAGATCAATCTCATTGCGCTCAGGAACAGCGCCACGCGCCGCAAGCAGGTGGTGGACGCGGACATCCCGCGGACGGCGACGTACGGTCCGTGCGTGCGCGCCGGCGAGCTGGTCTTCCCGTCGGGCGTCATGGCGGTGGGGCGCGACGGGGCGGTGCCGGCGGTCGAGAATGCCGCCGCGCTCGACGGCCTGAGTCTCAGAGGTCAGGCGCAGGGCGGCCTCGTGCTGTCGTACGCGGAGGCGGTCTGCAAGGCGGTGGGCCGTTCCGCGCGAGACATCGTGCGCGCGCAGTACTTCATGACCGACATCAGGGATTTCGCGGGTGTCACCGCAGCATGGTCCGATCGGTACGGACGGCAGCCGCATCCGTTTGCCGCCGTTCAAGTGCCGGGTCCGCTGCCGCCCTCCGGCGCGTGCCTGGTCGGCGACTTCTGGGTCTACGCCGGGTAAGTAGGGAGCGTCCATACACATGCCTGCCTACCGCTGGGTCATTCTCGTCTTCGGCATCCTCGCGTACGCGACGAGCCATTTCGCCCGACAGAACTACACCGGCATCCAGCGGTTCATGCAGGCCGACTTCGAGCTCGATCGCGGGATGCTCGGCCTGTTGGGCGCCGCCTTTTTCTATGCGTATGCGCTCTGCCAGATGCCGTGGGGCATTGCCGCCGACAAGTTCGGCAGCCGCATTGCAGCGACGCTCGGCATCCTGCTCATGGCGGCAACGATGGCCGGCTTCGCCATGAGCCAGTCCGAGACGCACCTGCTGTTGTGGCGCGCCGCGGCCGGCGTGGCCGCTGCTGCCGCCTATGTCTCGGTCTCGGGCGGGGTGGCGCGCTGGTTCCCTCCCCACGAGCGCGGCTTCAGCCAGTCGGCGTTCGGCGGGATGGGGGGCGCGATCGGCGAAGGCGCCGCCTACTTCCTGCTGCCGGTGCTGGCGCTGTCGTTTGCGGCCGGATGGCGGCAGGCAACCAATACGATGGCCATCGCGCTCGTCGCGGTCGCGGTCATCTGCTTCGCGTTTCTCCGATCCGCGCCGCACGGCCAGCCGGCCACGACGAAGAAGCCGTTTGCATGGCGGCTCCTCGCCGATCCCCGCCTCTGGTGTTACACGGCGCTGTTTGCCGGGTTCATGGTCGGCACGCGCACGGCGCAGGCATGGATCTCGATCTACATGTCCGACGTGTATGCGAGCGCCTACGGCTACGAGACGAACGCCGCTGTCGTCGCCGGCGGGCTGTTCGCCACGGTCGCCTTCTCGCTCGTCGGCCGCGGCCTTGGCGTGCCGGTCGCCGGCAAGGTCTCCGACCTCCTCGTCCGCCGCGGCGTGTCACGAACGGCCGTCGTCATTGGCTGGCTCGTCCTCAGCATCGCGATCTTCCAGCTGCTCTCGATGCAGGTGACCGGATTCTGGCTCCTCGCGGTCGTCGCCGTCCTCGCGGGTACCGCGGTGAACTGCTTCACGCTCATCACGGCGGCGGTGTCGGAAACGTACGGGCCGGAGAAGACGGCATCGATCACCGGCTTCGTCAACATGTGCGGCCAGCTCGTCGGCGCCACGTCCCTCGCGTGGAGCGGCTACCTCGGCATCGCGCTGAGCGGAGGCGACTCGAGCCCGCTGGCCGAGTATCGGGGCGTGTGGCTGTCGGGCGTCCTCACCGTCTCGGCGGCGACGGCGATCGGGGCGGGAATCTACCTGATGAAACTCAAAACGCGTCGAGTATTTCCCGCACCTTCTGTCGCAGCTCCCGTGCCGTGAACGGCTTCGAGACGACCTGGCTGGTCGCGTCGAGCACGCCGCGGCGCAGCAGACTGTCGGCCGTATATCCCGTTGCGTAAAGCACCTTGATCTCCGGGCGGAGCTGCCCGACGCGCGTCGCCAGCTCGCGTCCGTTCATTCCCGGCATCACCACGTCGGTCAGCATCAGGTGGATGGGGCCCGTCGACCGCTCCAGTACCTCGAGCGCCTCCGAACCGTTCGCGGCGGTCACGACGCGGTACCCCGCCGCTTCGAGGATGCGCTTCGACAGCATCCGAACAGCTGACTCGTCTTCTGACTCGTCTTCCACGACGAGCACCGTTTCATCGCCGTCCACGTCGGATCGCGCCTGCGTGGAGAGACGGCGCGACTCGACCGGACCCTCGGCGCGCGGAAAGTAGATCGTGAACGTGGTGCCGGCGCCGGGATGACTGTCGACCCACACGGTGCCGCCGCTCTGCTTGACGATGCCGTACACGGTGGAGAGTCCGAGGCCCGTGCCCTTGCCGACCTCTTTCGTCGTGAAGAACGGCTCGAACACGCGCTTCCGCGCCGTGTCGTCCATGCCGATGCCGGTGTCGCACACGGCGAGCATCACGAGCGGCCCCGCGGGAGCCGGCCGGTGCGCGGGCGCGGCGGTGGCGAGGTTGCGCGTTTCGATGGTCAGCGTGCCGCCGTGGGCCATCGCGTCCCTGGCGTTGATGGCCAGGTTCAGGATGACCTGCTCGATCTGGCTCGGGTCGGCTTTGATGCGTCCCAGCTCCTCTGCGAGCGCAAGATGCAGCGCGACGTCCTCGCCGATCAGCCGCTGCAGCATGCCCTGCATGCCGCGGACGACCGCATTCACGTCGAGGATCTCCGGCTGGAGGAGCTGCTGCCGGCTCATGGCGAGGAGCTGCCGCGTCATGGCGGCGGCGCGCTCGCCCGCCTGGCGGATCTGCTCGAGGTCCTGGCGCAGGGGGCTGCCGCCGTGCAGGCTGGCGAGCGCCAGGTCGGCCGTCCCGTTGATGACCGTCAGCAGATTGTTGAAGTCGTGCGCGATGCCGCCGGCGAGACGCCCGATGCTCTCCACTTCTGGACCTGGAGCAGCTGGGCCTGCAGCGCGATTCGCTCCGTGACGTCGCGCACGAACGACTGGACTCTGCCGTCGGAAAGGCGCTTGGCCGTGACCTCCGCGACATACCGCGAGCCGTCCTTCCGCACGGCCGCCTCGCCGGTGGCAAAGCCCGGGAGGTCGCGGGCGAGGCTGGGATCGTCGGGCGCGAGCATGTCGATGACCCCGAGCGTCAGCAGTTCCTCGCGCGAGTATCCCGTCATGCGGCAGGCAGCCGGGTTGACGTCGAGGAAACGAAGGTCGTCGTCACAGATGAAGATGCCGTCGGTCGCCTGCTCGAACAGCATCCGGAAGTTCTTTTCGCTTTCGCGCAGCGCGGCGTCGGCGAGCCGGCGGTCGGTGATGTCGCGCGTGATGCCGAGCGCGGCGGTGACGCGGCCGTGCTCGTCGAGAAAGGGTACGACGTGCGTCTCCAGCCATCGCGGGGTGCCCTTCAGGCCGACGATGCGGAACTCGAGCGTTCCGCCTTCGCCGCGGAACACGCCTTCGATGAGGCGGCGAAACGCGGCGCGATGCTCCTCCGCCACGAACGGGTACACGCACTCGCCGCACACGTCCTCGAACCGGTCGGCTTCGATCATCCGCAGGCCGGCTGGATTGAGCATGCGCAGCGCGCCGTCGGCGTCGAGCAGCTTGACGCACTCCGGCTCGGCATCGACGATGGCCTGCAGCAGCCGCTCCCGCTCGCGGTGATCCAGGGGCCGGAGGCCGTGGTCGGTGGACGCAGACATGGTCGCCGGCTGGCGATCTTAGCTCAGCGCGGGCGGGTACGGAGCCGGGGGCTGTTGCGAACCTGTTCGAAGCCGAATCCATCCGCCGGGCGGTCGAGCCGCTCGACATACAGCTTGCGCCCCTCGAGCCGTGCCGGACTGCCGACGACCACGATACGGTCGCCCGGCTTGAATGTCGTCTCCGTGATGCCGATGTCCGCCAGCTCCCGCCGGTTGTCCAATTCGAAGTACCACTTCTCGACGGTTTCACTCCGACGGACGTCCACGATCATGTACGGGTGCGGGTTGACGTATTGATATTGCGCGATCGTGCCTTCGACGGTGACGGGCTGGGCGGTGTCGTAGACACCGGAAATGGAGTGGTGCGCCAGAGCCGCCGGGCATGCCGCCACAATGAACGCTCCTGAAATGAGCCAGCGCGCCATAGGAAATCTCCTGCGGGCAACACGATAGCACCGATCGGTAGTAGACTCACGCCGCCATGCCATCACTCATCCTTGCATTCGTGCTCGGACTGCTGCTTCCCCTGCAGAGCGCCGATCTGGCGCCCACCGGGACGCTTCGGGCGTCGTTCATCGAGAACAACCCCAACCAGGGGCGGGTCGACCCGAAGACCAAGGCGATTACCGGTCCGGCGGCCGACCTGGTGCGTGAGCTGGCGCGCCGGCTGGGGGTGAAGTACGAGATCTCGCCGCTTCCCTCGGCAGGCGCCGTCCTCGACAGCGTGCGTGACGGCAAGGTCGACATCGGGTTTCTCGCCTACGAGGAGGCGCGCGCCACGCAGGTGGACTATTCCGACGACTATTCCATTACGGGCAGCACGTACGCGGTGCGCGGCGATTCTTCACTCACGCGCGTGGCCGACGTCGATCGCCCGGGCATCACGGTCGCCGCAATCCGCGGACAGAGCCAGGAGGTGTACCTCCGCGAGCATCTGAAGGCGGCGAAGCTCAACTCGCTGCCGACGGCCCCCCCGAATGCGGAGCTGGCGAAGATGCTGTTGAGCGGCCAGGTCGACGCGGTGGGCGCAAACCGCACGCGAATGGAGGAGCTCGTGCGCGAGTTCCCGACGCTGCGCGTGCTCCCGGACGACTTCATGCAGACGACGCAGGCGATCGTCGTGGCAAAGGGGAAACGAGCGCAGCTGGCGTACCTCAACAAATTCATCGCCGACGTCCGCGCATCCGGGTTCGTGAAGACGTCGCTGGCCAAGGCGAATCTGGTCGGCGTCGACGTCGCGCCGCCGACGAAGCGATAGATTTCACGCAAAGGCGCGCTGCAGCGCCGCCGTGACGCGGTCGCGGCCGAATGCATGCTCGTCGCATAGGAACCGGACGACCGCGTCGGCATCACAGCGGCCGAAGTCCACGCGGTACTCATCCCGCACCGTGGGCTCGAGGTAGATCTGCCGCAGCTGGTCGAGAGCGCTCCCGAAGGCCCTGGCGATCGCCTCCGGCATCCGATCGATCGAGCCATGGCGCGATACCAGCGACAGCGCCTTCTTCGGCCCGATCCCCTTCACTCCGGGATGAAAGTCGGTTCCCACGAGCAGACCGACATCGACGAGCTGCGCGCGTGTGAGGCCGAGTGCGTCCAGCATGCGCGCCAGATCGATCAGTTCCGGTGTGATCGGACGGAACGTGCCCCGGCTCGGCAGGAACTCGCGGCCCGACACGGTGAGGAACCGCACGAGGCGCGGGGCGCCGAACAGCAGCGCATCGTAATCCTTCGACGCGGCGGCCCAGACGTCGCCGCGCCGCGCCATGTACGCCGCCTGCGCTTCGGCCTCCGACGGCGCCTCGACCACCGGCAGCCCCATCAGGCGGAGCAACTCCTTGGCCTCGCCGACCATGTCCGCGGTGAGGCGCGACGTCATCGTCGACTTCGAGTACGCCAGTGCGACATCACCCGCGCGGCGTGCGTCGGCCGCTTCTGCTTCGTACCGATCGCGTATGGCGCGGCGGCGTTCGATCTCCGCCGTCTTCTGAACCGGCGGCCGGCCATCGAAGACGAACACCATCCTCAGGCCGAAGTCCGTGATCAGCCGCGTCGTCCGGTAGAACAGCCCGGAGAGATGCGAGGTGACGCGGCCGTGCGAGTCGCGGAGAGGTGTGCCGTCGGGCAGGCGAATCATCGCCAGGAACTGGTACAGCTCGCCGTTGGCGTCGACGGCGAGCAGCCTGTCGCGCAGGTCGGCAAGCGCGATCGCTTCTTTGACGACGATCGGGGTCAGGAGGACGCCCATGGTTCATGGCCGGTCGATCGCCGATGGATGTCGCGAACGGTCTCTACGGTGTCGGCCTCGCTCGCCGGTTTGTCCAGACGATAGCGCTTGACCCTGGCAAAGCGCAGCGCCAGCCCACCGGGGTAGTGGGGGCTTTCCTGGAGATCGTTGCAGGCAATCTCGACGACGAGCTCAGGTCGCACGTAGACCGTATAGTCGTCGCGCGCGATCTCGAGACCGAGCAGCTTTTCGGTCTGCCACGCGAGCATCTGGTCGGTCATCCCCTTGAACGTCTTTCCGAGCATGACGAAGCCGCCGCTCGCCGGGTCGCGCGCGCCCAAGTGAAGATTGCTCAACCAGCCGCGCCGGCGTCCGTGGCCCCATTCCGCGGCGAGGACAACGAGATCGAGCGTGCGGGCAACCTTGATCTTCAACCAGTGCTGTCCGCGGCGGCCCGCCGCGTACGCCGAGCCGAGCGCTTTCACCATCACCCCCTCGTGGCCGCGGCGAAGCGTCTCATCGAGGAAGTCGGCCGCCTCGGCTGGTGTCGGCCGCACTCGGTTCGCCACGATCAGCGAACCCGCGACCGATCCGAGCGTCGCGAAGCGCTCCTGCTGGGGATGATCGAGGAGCGGCGTGCCGTCGAGATAGAGGCAGTCGAAGAAGAACGGCGTCAGCGGCAGCTCGGCACGCAGCCGGTCGACGTCCAGCTTCCGCCCGAACCGCTGCATCGTCATCTGGAAAGTGTGCGGCGTGCCGTCGGGACGGAGCGCGATCACCTCGCCGTCGAGGATGATCTCATTGGCCTCCAGCGTTCGCCCGGCCTGCACGACTTCTGGAACGGCGGGCGTCACGTCGCGCAGATTGCGCGAGAACACCTTCACCTGGTCGCCGGCTTTGTGCACTTGGATCCGCGCGCCATCGAGCTTCCACTCGAGCGCGACGTCCTCGTCGAACTCCGCCAGCGCCTCCTCGACACCGGCGGCCGTCTGCGCGAGCATCGGCTGGACGGGACGAAAGACCTGGACCATGAAGCGGGAGAGACCGGCTTCGCCCTCGACGAGCACCGCACGGGCGACGGCCGCCAGCTCCCCGGCCATCATCACCGCGCGGCGAAGAGCGACGGCAGACACGCCGGCGGCTCGCGCGACGGCGTCGAGGAGGACGCCTTCGAGCGCGCCCTGACGGAGTTCCCCGAAGAGGAGCCGTACCAGGAAGTCCTGCTCGTCGGCCGTCGCGCGCGCGAGGAGGTCTCGAAGCAGCCGGACGCGATCGGCGGCGGACCCGCGGCCGGCCGCGGCCTTCAGGCGATCGAAGGCTTCGTCGACCTCCAGCAGCCGCAGCGCGGGCGTGTCCGCCGTGGTGCCGGGTCTGGCCTCGCGGATTGCCGCCGGCCCGATACCGATGCGCCCCTGTCGCGGCTGGCCCGACAGGAACGCAATGGCGACGTCGATCTCGCTCGGTTCGAGCCGCTGCAGCAGCGCGGCAAGCTGTGCGATCTTGGCGAGGCGGCCGCTCGCCTGAGCCACGGCGGCGCTCGTCGTGACGAGATCGTGGAACAGCACGCGTTGAAATGGTAGCGCTCGGGCCCGACTGGTACCTCGAGTGCATTCATCTCGTGCGTGGCCGGCTCGAAAAAGCGGGCGACGACGCGAGCTCAACCGTCTGCGTCGCACGGCAGGCGGGGCGTGCGCGCCCTCTTTCGCCGTCAGCCGTGGTGGCACACGACCATCTTCATCATCGGCATGGTCACGCTGGTGACCGTGGTGAGCGTGATGTTCCTCGGCATCGACGGCGCGCCGACGAAGATATCCACGACCGAGCCGCTCCCGCCGGTCGATTCGCATGAGTTCGCCGTCACCGTGTCGCACCTCGTAAACGCGCCCGTCGAACAGGGCGGGTCGGTTCAGCCGCTGCAGAACGGCGACGGGTTTCTCCCGGTGCTGCTGCGCGATCTCGGTTCGGCCCGCACGACGATCAATTTCCTCGCCTTCATGTGGGAAGACGGGGCGTTCAGCGATCAAGTGCTCGACACGCTCATCGAGCGCCAGCGCCAGGGCGTGCAGGTGCGCGTGCTGCTCGACGGCCTCGGCGCGAGGAACGCGCCCGATGACCGGTTTCAGGCGCTGGAGGAGGCCGGAGGGCGCGTCGAGCGATTCCGTACCGCAAAGTTCGGCACCTGGACCCGCTTCCACCGCCGCAATCATCGGCGGTCGATCGTCATCGACGGCAACGTCGGGTTCGTCGGCGGCATGGCGATCTATGACAAGTGGCTGGGCAACGCGCAGGATCCCGAGCACTGGCGCGACATGATGTTTCGCGTGACCGGGCCGCTGGCGCGCAGCCTGCAGGCGGCGTTCGCCGACTCGTGGGTGAGCTCGTCTGGCGAGATCCTGGCCGGAGCCTCGATGTATCGCGTCGCCGGTGAGACCGGCGGCGTCGAGCGGTTCATTCATCATGTCAGCTCACCGGCCGCCGACGACCCGTCGATGGCGTACTTCTATCTGCTGCCGATCATGGCCGCGCGCGAGAAGGTGTATCTGACGACCCCGTACTTCATTCCCGACGAACCGCTGAAGACCGCGCTGCGCGAGAAGGCGCGGAGCGGCGTCGACGTCCGGCTGCTGCTGCCGGGCAGACACATCGACAACGCCTCCGCGCGGTTCAGCGGACAGAATCACTACGACGAGCTGATGCAGGCCGGCGTGCGCATCTACGAGTACCGGCCGACGTTCATCCACGCGAAGTTCCTCGTCGTCGACGGGGCCTGGTCGGTCGTCGGCTCGCCCAATCTCAATTCCCGGTCGCGGCAGCTCGACGAGGAGAACGCATTTGCGATCCTCGATGCGGCGCTGGCGGGCGAGCTGGAGGCGACGTTTTTCGCCGACCTCGCGCAGTCCGACGAGATCGGACTCGAGGCGTGGCGGAAGCGGAATCCCGCGCTTCGCCTCGTCCAGCTGCTCTCGCGCGTCCTGGACCAGCAGTCGTAACATCGGCGTGTGCCGAGCCGCGCGCCGTCCGAGGTCATCACCGTCGCCGGGTGCGAGGTCACCATTTCCAATCCGCAGAAGGTGCTGTTTCCGGAGGCCGGCTACACGAAGCTCGACCTGGTCCGCTATTACCTTGCGGTCGCGGACGGCGTCCTGCGCGGAGCAGGTGGACGGCCGAACGTGCTCGTGCGCTATCCGGACGGGGTCGGCGGCGAGTTCTTCTATCAGAAGCGCGCGCCTCGATCGCGTCCTCCCTGGGTCGAGGTCGTCACTCTGCGCTTTCCGTCGGGCCGCGCGGCGGAGGAAGTCGTGCCGCGGGATGCCGCGGCGCTCGCCTGGATGGCGAATCTGGCGTGCCTCGAGCTCCATCCGCATCCGGTGCGGGCCGAGGATCTCGATCATCCCGACGAGCTGCGCGTCGATCTCGACCCTGTGCCCGGCGTGCCGTGGTCCCAGCTGCGCGAGGTCGCGCGCGTCGTGCGCGCCACGCTCGAGGACTTCTCGCTGACGGGATGGCCCAAGACTTCGGGCTCACGTGGGATCCATGTCAACGCGCGCATCGAGCGGAAATGGACGTTCGACGACGTGCGCCGCGCGGCGCTCGCCCTGGCGCGCGAGGCCGAACGGCGCGCACCGGCGCTGGCGACGAGCAAGTGGTGGAAGGAGGAGCGCCACGGCGTCTTCCTCGACTACAACCAGAACGCCAAGGATCGGACGGTCGCGAGCGCGTATTCCGTCAGGCCGACGCCCGAGGCGCGCGTATCGGCGCCGCTCACGTGGGAGGAAATCGACCTGTGCGAGCCTGGTGACTTCACGCTCGCCACGATGCCGCCCCGCTTCGCCGAGATTGGCGATCGACACGCCGACATCGACGCCCATCCCGGATCGCTCGCGCCCCTGCTGGAGCTCTCCGCACGCCACGAGCGCGAGGGGCTCGGCGACGCGCCGTGGCCGCCGCACTTCCGCAAGCAGCCGGGCGAACCGGCGCGCGTCCAGCCGTCGCGCCGCCGCGTACCCCGACATCCGCTCATCGAAATCGCGCGCGCGCACAACAGAGCCGATGCTCTGGCGGGGCTGGAGCGGTGGAAGGCGCGGCATCCGGACGCGGCGGCACACCTCGAGCCGGCCGATGTGCTCGTGGATGCGATGCGCGGCCGATTTCAGACCTGGACCCGCATCCGCGTGAACCTGCAGCACGTGCCCGAGTCGCTGCGGCCGCCGCAGGAGGCGCTCGATCCCGACGACACGCCGGACGAGTGGCAGGCCAATCGAAGGGCCAGGTAGCGTCGCCTGGCGGCGTCGGGCTCGGCGGCGATTGCGCGTGCCGGCTGTGCGCAGCATCCAGCCACGAGCGACAGACCCGATGTATAGTCTCCGGCGCGGAGGAGCGCAATGAACAAGACGGTCACCGTTCTCGTGGCGCTGGCGGTCGGTGTCGCCGCCGGCATTCCCCTGGGCAGCCGGCTGATGGCGCCGGGCGCCGAAGCCGAGACCGCCGCGGCGGTCGTGTCGGCTGCCGCGGTTGCCGATGCCATTGGCGCGCAGGACGTCTCTGGTCCGTACGACGTGGCGGAAGGGTGGCCGAAAGACCTCGCGACGCTGCCGGGCCACGAGAAGTGGACCTACGGCGGCGCGCGCGGCATCTTCGCGGAGAGTCCGAACCGGGTGTATCTCCTCGGTGGCGGCGAGCTGCCGAATCTGAAGCGGCCGCCCGTGAAGCGCTATCCCGAGATCGGGCCGAGCGTGCAGTTCCCGGTCGGCGGGCTGCCGTGGCGCAACGCGAACCAGGTGACCCCGCCCGGCGCGGGCGGGTCCGGACAGGATCCCGCGAAGGGGATGGAGCTCTGGCGCGGCAACGAGCCGCCGTACCGCGAGCTCGGCGTCGACGCTCGCTGGGAGCACACGCTGGTCGTCGTCAACGCGCAGGGCGACATCCTCGAAGAGTGGACGCAGTGGGACAAGATGTTCAAGCGCCCGCACGCGGTCTACGTCAGCCCGTACGACACCGAAAAGCACGTGTGGGTCGTCGACGACCATACGCACGCCATCTACAAGTTCACCAACGACGGCAAGCAGCTCGTGCAGACGATCGGCACGCCGAACGTGTCGGGCGCCGACGGCGCGCATTTCAACCGCCCGACGTTCATGGCGTGGCTGCCCGACGGCACGTTCTTCGTGGCCGATGGCTATAACGGGACGCGCGTGGCGAAGTTCGACGCGAGCGGCAAGTTCCTGATGGACTGGGGCCAGAAGGGCGAGGCGGGGAAGGAGACGCGGCCCGGCTACTTCAACAACGTCCACGGCGTCGCGGTCCACGTCCCGACCCGCCGGGTCTTCGTGAACGACCGCGACAACCACCGCATCCAGATCTTCGACGAGAACGGCAAGTACCTCTCCGAGTGGAAGATCAACGTCAGCCCCTCGAGCCTGCACATGGTCGAAATCGGTGAGGACGGCACCCTGGCGACCTTCGACCGCAACACGCACAAGATGCTCAAGTACACCCTGGATGGAAAGTTGATCTACTCCTGGGGCACGATCGGTGACTTCGCGGGCACCGTCTGGGGCGTGCATGGCATCAGCACCGATCAGGAAGGGAACCTGTACGTGGCGGAGGTCGACTCGGGTCGCTTCCAGAAGTTCACGCCGCGTCCGGGCGCGAATCCGGCGTATCTGATCAGCAAACCGGTCAAGGCTGTCTGGCAATGAACAAGACGCTCACCCTGCTTGTCGCACTTGGCGTCGGTCTCGCGGCCGGCATCCCGCTCGGCGGCCGCCTGATGGGGCCGGGGGCCGGCACCGACACGCCGGCGCTGACGGTGTCGGCGGCCGCGGTGCCGGATGCGATCGGCGCGCAGGACCACATGGGGCCGTACGAGGTGCAGGAGGGCTGGCCCAAGGACATCAGCACGGTTCCCGGCAATGAGAAGTGGACGTGGGGCGCCGGGCAGGGGATCTTCGCGGAAAGCCCGAATCGCGTGTATCTCGTATCGCGCGGGGGACTGCCGAATCTGAAGCGGCCGGCGGTGAAGCGCTTCCCTGAGATCGGTCCGAGCGTGCAGTTCCCCGTCGGCGGGCTGCCGTGGCGCAGCGCCACCGCGACCGCGCTGCCGGGCGCGGGCGGCACCGGTCAGGATCCGGCGAAGGGCCTGGAGCTCTGGCGAGGCAGCGCGCCTCCGTATCGCGAGGTCGGCGTCGACGCCAACTGGGCGTACTGCCTCGTGGTCGTCGACGCGCAGGGCAACATCCTCGAGACCTGGACGCAGTGGGACAAGATCCTGAAGCGCCCGCATGCCATCTACATCAGTCCGTACGATCCGCAGAAGAACGTCTGGCTCGTCGACGATCACATGCACGCGATCTACAAGTTCACCAACGACGGCAGGCAGCTCCTGCAGACGATTGGAACGCCCAACGTGCCCGGCGCCGACGCCACGCACTTCAATCGTCCGACGTTCATGGCCTGGGCGCCCGACGGCAGCTTCTATGTCGCCGACGGGTACAACGGGACGCGCGTGGCCAAGTTCGACAAGGACGGCACGTTCCTGCTCGACTTCGGCCAGGCCGGATCCGGGTCGGGCGACGAAGGCGAGGAGACGCGCCCCGGCTACATGAACAACGTCCATGGGGTTGCCGTCGACGTGCAGACGGGCGAGGTGTACGTCAACGACCGCGCCAATCACCGCATCCAGATCTTCGACGCGAACGGCAAGTACCTCCGGGAATGGAAGATTGCGATGCGGCCGTCGAGCCTGCACCTCATTCAGATCGGCGCCGACCGGAAGCTGGTGACGTTCGACCGCAACACGCACAAGATGCTCAAGTACGAGTTGGACGGTCGGCTCATCTACTCGTGGGGCACCGTCGGTGACTTCCCGGGCACGCTCTGGGGCGTGCACGGCATCAGCACCGATCAGGAAGGCAACTTGTACGTGGCCGAAGTCGACGCGGGGCGCTTCCAGAAGTTCCGCCCGCGTCCGGGCGCCAATCCGGAGTATCTGGTCGGGAAACCGATCTACTCCGCTTGGCAGTAGTTCTCGAGTCACCTGCGCCAGTCCGGCCGGCGAGCGTCAATGCCGGGCGGCTGGCGCTCGTCATGGCGGTGGGTATCCTTCTCTGGCTCCTGCCGCGGCCCGACGGCGTCGATCCGCGCGCCTGGCGCCTGCTCGCCATCTTCGTCGCCACCATCGTCGGCCTCGTTGCGGAGCCGCTCCCCATCGGCGCCGTGGCGTTCGTCGGCATTGCGGCGACGCTGGCCACCCGGACGCTGACGCTGCCCGAAGCGCTCAGTGGCTTCACCAATGGGCCGGTCTGGCTGGTGATGACGGCATTCTTCCTTGCATCCGGCTTCATTCGCACCGGGCTGGGCGAGCGGATTGCCTACGTCCTCGTCTCGCGCTTCGGCCGCCGGACGCTCGGCCTCGGATACAGCTTCGTCGCCTCCGATCTGGTGCTGGCACCGATGATTCCCGCCAATACCGCGCGCGCCGGCGGCGTCATCTTCCCGATCCTCCAGTCGCTCGTGCGGACGGTGGTGGCGGGCGAGTCGGCCGACGCCCGGCGGACGCGGGCGTTCCTCACGCTGGCCGCGTACAACGCCACGGTGATCACGAGCGCCATGTTCGTGACCGCGATGGTGGCCAACCCGCTCATCGTGCAGCTGGCATCCGGCCAGGGCATCACGCTGACGTGGACGAGCTGGGCGGTGGCGGCGGCGGTTCCGGGCGCGATCAGCCTCGTCGCGGTGCCGGCGATCATCTACGCGCTGACGGCCCGCGGGGTCGCAATGCCCGACGGCGCGCCGGAGGCGGCCCGGGCGGCGCTCGCGCGGCTCGGCCCCATGACGCGCGGCGAGCGGGTGATGGCGACCGTCTCGGTGGTGCTCTTGGCGGCGTGGATTGCCGGCTCGTCGATCGGGCTGGATCCGACGGCCGCCGCGCTGATGGCGGTCGCGGCGCTCCTCGTGACCGGCGTGCTCGGATGGGAGGCGGTTGCCGGCGACCAGGAAGCGTGGAACACGTTCGTCTGGTTTGCGGCGCTCGTGATGATGGCGACCTATCTGGGCGAGCTGGGCCTCATCGCGTGGTTCACGGCCCAGGTGCAGCCGTTCGTCGGCGGCGTCGGCTGGCCGGTCGGGTTCAGTGGACTCGTGCTCGTCTACTTCTACTCACATTACTTCTTCGCCAGCATGACCGCGCACATCAGTGCGATGTACGCGCCGTTTCTCGCGGTGGCGCTGGCGCTCGGGACGCCGCCGGCGTTCGCCGCGCTCGTGCTGGCGTTCGCGAGCAACCTGTTCGCGAGCCTGACGCATTACGGCACCGCCGCGGCGCCCATTCTCTTCGGCGGCGGGCACGTGGCGCTCGGCACCTGGTGGCGCGTCGGGCTGATCGTCAGCTTCGTGAACATCGCGATCTGGGTGGGCGTCGGGGCGATGTGGTGGCGCGTGCTCGGCCTGTGGTAGATCCGTCGTCGTCGGACCGACGACAAACGAGGGGAGTTTAGGCCGCGACTTTGACAGTCGCGTAGAAACCGATGTCCCGGGCACGCCGCCGTGGCGCTCACGGTTCGTTCGCTTGGCCGCGGCACGGGCAGACCATCCTCCCGAAGCCCACGGAGGTGTAGCGCGATGGCGCGTTCGATTCGCCGCAGCGCACTGTCGATCGTCTTCCCGGTCGCGGCGCACCCCGGCAAATCGGGGACAGACGCCCCCCAATCGCTGCCGGGATCCCGCGTGATGCGCACGAGGTACTGGATCGTTCTCATGCCTTCTGTACCGACAATCCCGCCTGTCGCTGCACCGATACCAGTGTGCCCTTAGATCGTCTTGGTGGTCTTGCGGGTCATCACGCGCCGCCATTCCGCGGGGCCGGTCTCGTGAATGGAGTGTCCCTCTGAATCGACCGCGACGGTGACCGGCATGTTCTCGACCTCGAACTCGTAGACCGCTTCCATGCCGAGCTCCGGGAACGCGACGACGCGCGCCGAGCGGATCGCCTTCGAGATCAGGTACGCCGCCCCTCCAACCGCGATGAGATAGACGGCTGTGTGGCGCGTGATCGCGTCGACCGCTTCGGGTCCGCGTTCGCCCTTGCCGATCATCCCGAGAAGCCCGGCGCGACCGAGCATCAGATCCGCAAACCGATCCATCCGCGTCGCCGTCGTCGGCCCCGCGGGCCCGACCGCCTCGCCGCGGACCGGATCGACCGGCCCGACGTAATAGATGAACCGATTCGTGAAGTCGAGCCCGGCGGGAAGCGGCGTGCCCGCGATGAGCAGATCCGCAAGCCGGCGGTGCGCGGCGTCGCGGCCCGTGAGCAGTTTCCCTGAGAGGAGGAGCGTCTCGCCGGCCTTCCACTCGAGCACCTGCGCGCGTGTGATCGTGTCGAGATCGACACGGCGCGCCGCAGGCGACGGCGCCCAGTGGACGTCCGGCCAGTCGGCGGGATCGGGCATCGGCAGACGCGCAGGGCCGCTGCCGTCGAGGACGAACGCCGCGTGGCGGGTCGCCGCGCAGTTGGGAATCACCGCGACTGGCAGCGACGCCGCGTGGCACGGATAGTCCAGCATCTTCACGTCGAGCACCGTCGTCAGGCCGCCGAGCCCCTGCGCGCCGATGCCGAGCGCGTTGACGCGGTCGTGGGTGGCGATCCGCAGCTCCTCGATCCGTGTTCGCGGCCCGCGGGCCTTCAGCTCGTGCATGTCGATCGGCGCGAGCAGCGATTCCTTGGCCAGCAGCATCGCCTTTTCGGCGTCGCCGCCGATGCCGATCCCGAGCAGGCCGGGCGGACACCAGCCCGCGCCCATCGCCGGCACCGCGTTCACGACCCAGTCGACGAGATCGTCCGAGGGATTCAGCGTCGCGAACGCGGCCTTGTGCTCCGAGCCGCCACCCTTCGCCGCGAGCCTCACGCGTACCGTATCGCCCGGCACGAGCCGCGTGTGGATCACCGCGGGCGTGTTGTCGCCGGTATTCGTCCGTGCGCCAACAGGGTCGCTGACCATCGACGCCCGCAGCGGATTGTCCGGATCGCGGTAGGCGCGCCGCACCCCTTCGTTCACCATCGCCTCGACGCCCATCGTCGCGTCCCAGCGCACGTCCATGCCGACGTCGAGAAAGACGACGACGATGCCGGTATCCTGACAGACGGGACGATGGCCCTGGGCGCAGAGACGCGAGTTGGTGAGGAGCTGTGCGATCGCATCGCGCGCAGCGGGCGACTCCTCGCGCCGGTATGCGTCAGCCAGCGCCCGGATGTAGTCGGGTGGATGGAAGTACGAGATGTGCTGCAGCGCGTCGGCGATGCTGGCGACGAAGTCGTCCTGCCGGATCACGACGCCGCAACACGGACGCGTGCGCGCTCCTGCGCCTTGCGCATCTCCTCGTCCCGGTTCCGCGGCAGCGCGCTCGTCGTCACGGAACGGATCAACCGACGCGCCGCCGCGGTGACCTCGTCCACGGCCCGGTCGAACAGCTCCTGATTGGCGCGCGAGGGACGGTGCATGCCGCTGACCTTTCGCACGAACTGCAGGGCCGAAGCCCGGATCTCCTCGTCAGTGGCAGGCGGTTCGAAGTTCGCGAGCGTCCTGATGTTCCGGCACATGCTTCTATCTTCTCATGCGCCGTCTTGCGTCCGAGCGACCCTTGAGGACCATGGCTTCTGCAGCGAGAACGTGATCGTCACCGTCACGATGCCCTCGTAGGGCAGCGGCGTGTAGCGCCACTGCTTCACGGCCTCGATGGCGGCGCGTTCGAAGGCCGGATTCGACGACCGAAGAACGGTCACCTCGCCAATCGTCCCGTCGCGATGGATGACCGCGTCGAGCACGACGACGCCTTCCGTGCCGGCGTATCGCATCTCGATCGGGTAGACAGGCTCGATCTTTCGCAGCAGTCTCACGCCCTGCCCTGGAGCAAGGCGCACCGGCGCGGACGCCTGAGGCGCGCCCACACCAGCCGGCGCGGCTGACGCGGCCGCATCGATATCTGACGTCGCGGGCGACGACGGGGCGGGTGTTGGAGGTCGTGGGGCGGCCCGAACGGGCCTCGGCTTCGGCCGCGCGATTCCGGTCGTTCCGAGCGGCCGCGGGGCGGGATTGACGAAAACGCCGCTGCCGTCCTGGCGCGGCGAATCCGCGACGACGCGGCCGACGTCGCCGCGTTGCACCCACAGCACACCGATGAGGAGCAGTGCGTGCAGCACGACGGTCACGCCGAACGTGCTGAGCCGCACACGGCGGTCTGCGCGGTGACGCGGAAGCGTGGTGCGCCGTGCCAGGTCGAGCTCGTGCATACCCTGCTCGGCTCCTGGCAAGGAGCAAAGGCAGGTACCGCTCAGAACAGGTAGGACAGCCCCCACTCGAGCACGCGCGGCGGCACGATCGACGTCGCGGTGTTGAACCGCGGTCCCGACAGCTGCTGGACGGTCAGCACGGTGGCCCTGTTCAGCACGTTGTAGAGATTCAGCCGTACGACGAACTGGTGTCCGGCCGCCAGAGCGAACCGCTTTTCGGCGCGGAGGTCGAGCAGGTTGATGCTGTCGAGCCGACGCGTTCCGATCGGCTCCACGTTGACCGTCAACGTCGGAATCTGCCGGCCGCCGCCGAACTCCACGCGCCGCGCCCACGCCGCGCCGCTTTCGTGGCTGAAATTGGCGGACGCCAGGATGCCGTAGCGCATCAGATACGATCCGCCGGCCCGGAAGATCCATTCCCACGTCTTGTCGCTGGCAAAGATCTCCGCGTTGGGATCCTGCGTGTTGAAGAACCCCGTCTGGTTGTTCCCCTGGTTGGGCACCAGCGGAATGTTCTTCTTCGTGGCGCTGTACGAGATCCGCGCCTGCCAGCCGTTCGCGTACCGCCTCGCCACCTGCCACTCGATGGTCTTGAACGTCGAGTTCGCCTGGTCGTCGTTCACCAGCCACGGGCGCTGGAAGGCGAGGCCCGCGAGCGACGCCGGATAGTCGAAGTACGTGATCAGGCTTCCGGTGTCGTCTGCAGTGCCGGGCACGCCGTCGGGTCCGGGGTCCCGGTTCGTGATCGGGATTGTGTACACCTCGTACGGCCGCAGCGAATTGGCCAGCCGCCACTGGTTCTTCGCATCCGCGTAGACGCCGGTCACGCGCACCGCCCAGTCGGCCATCAGCTGCTGCTCGAGCGACACCAGCCATTCGTCCTGATAGCGCTGCGTCGTGTCCGGATTGATGATGCCGCCGCCGAACGCCGATCCGATGCCGCGCAGCGTCCGGTCGATGAAGTCGGGCCCGTTTGGATCGAGGTTCACCTCGCCCGGATCGTAATCGCGGTTGCCGTTCAGATCCCGCCACCGGTAGCGCGCCTGGGAGATCGTGTTCTTGTTGGGAATCTGCAGGTCGTCGGAGCTGCGCATATGGTAGTAGCGTGCCCAGCCGCCCTTGACGACAGTGCGCGCGTCGCCGAGCACGTCGTAGGCGGCGTGCAGCCTCGGCGCGAGGCTCGTGAACGCGGGCATCTCCTGCCGCTCGTAACATTCAGCGGGGAACGTGACGTGCGATGGCGGTTCGGCCGCCTCACGGCACTGCTCCGGGATGACCGCGGTCTCGTGCGCGAAGCGCGCGCCGAGGTTCAGCGTCAGCCGGCGCGCCAGCGTCCAGCTGTCCTGCAGGTACAGGTGCGTGAACTGCATGGGCGTCTTGGGGAAGACCGGCCCGTTGAGCAGGATGATCCGATCCGCGACGCCGCGGTTGAACTCGAGCGTGTAGTTGCCGATCGGCCCGCGCGGCAGCTGGCTCCGCTCCGCGCGCGCCCAGTGCACGTCGAAGCCGCTCTTGATCTCGTGGCGCCCGGCCGCACCGCCCGCGTTGAACCACGTGGCGTTGCCGCGCCACTGCCAGCGGTCGATGTTGTTGCGCTGGCCGGTCGTGTCCGACGCGCCCCACTGCCGGAGCGTGGTCCGGTCGCGCGCGCCGGGCCGCCGTGCCTGCCCGAAGTCCGAGTCGCCGGATCGGACGTAGAAGCTGCCGAACAGCATCGACATCACGAGCCGATCGCTCGGCACCGTCTGGTACTCGCTCTTCCACACGCCGTCGCTCCCCGGCGACCGGTACGTGCGCGTCTCCCAGAGGGCCACGGCGCTGCCGCCGCGCTCTCCGAACCGCCAGTTGGGCTGTGCGAAGCCGACGATCTTGTTCGCCTGATTGAACTGATAGGTCACCTTCGCGGTGACGAAGCGCGTGCGCTCAGTACCGACGCACGGCCGATCCGAGAGCGGCCCGTCCGGATCGTTCTCGTTCACCGGAACGAAGCAGTCGATGATGTTGTCGTGCTGCCGCCGCTGGCGCGACGCGCCGAAGAACCACAGCTTGTCGCGAATGAGGCGTCCGCCCAGCTCGCCGCTCCAGTCGTCGCGCAGCCGCAGCTCGTCGCCTTCCGAGATGCCCTGACGCAGCAGCGCGGGCGTGAGATTGCTGGATCGCAGATTGTCGCTCGTGCGCGCGTAATACATCTGTCCATGGAAGTCGTTGCCGCCGCTCTTGACGACGCCGTTGATCGCCAGACCGCGGGTCGGGGTGGCAGCGCTATGGCCCATCACCTGGACGGTCGCTTCCTCGAGCGTGGCGTAATCGAGGTAGCTGCCGCTCGGGTTCGACGCGGGCCCCTGCATGATGATGTCTTCGACGCCCTGCCATGACTCCCCGAGCTGGCCCATGGTGTGGAAGCGCGGCGAATCGTTGAAGCCGCTGCCGCCGACGTCGAGGCGGACGCTCGTGCGCGCGCTCGGCGTCTGAATCATCATCGCGTTGAAGCTGTTGCGGCTCGTCGGCAGCAGCTCCAGCGTCTCGCGCGTCAGCTGCGTCGTCGGCGTCGTCGAGGCGACGTCGACGAGCGGCGCGGCCCCGGAGACGGTGACGGTCTCCTGCACGCTGCCGACCGTCAGCGTCACGTCCAGTCGCGCGGTGAAGCCGACGGTGAGCCGAATGCCGTCGCGGCGCGTGGTCTGAAATCCGTTCAATTCGTACGTCACTGCGTAGGTGCCAATCGGAAGCGGCGTCAGACGGTACTCGCCGCGCTCGTCGGTGACGGCGCTCACGTCCGGCAGCTGCAGGGCCGGACTCGTGGCGGTCACGGTGACGCCGGGGAGGACGGCACCGCTCGTGTCGATCACCTGTCCGGTAATCGTGGCACCGGTACCCGCCTGCCGAGCGAGGGCATCGGTCGCCGCGAATGGCGCGAGGAGCGCGGCTGCCACGACGATGAGTACGCGCATGGGGACCTCCGTGATGAAACGACCGCAGGTTGCCCGGGAGCAGGCGCAGTGTATACCACCTTGGCGCCGGCCGAATGACTGTGACAGACTTTCGGGCGTGAGCCTCCGACATTCCGCGTGCGCGCTGATCGCCGCCGCCATCGCGAGCGCGTGCGGCGCGGCCAGCCCCGAGTCGCGGCGCGTCGTGACGCTCGTCACCCACTCGAGCCCCGGCGGGGGGAGCGACGTCTTTCTGCGCGAGATGATTCCGCATCTCACGCGCGTGATGGGCGGCACCTTCATCGTCCAGAACATTCAGGGCGGCAGCGGCGCCAAGGCGATGGCGACGGTCGCGGCCGGCCGGCCGGACGGCACGCTGGTCTACGCCACGACGCCGACGTTCATCTATACCTCGTTGCTCAGCAGTCCGCCGGCGCGGTACACCGATCTCGAGCCGCTCGTGAATCTCTTCTTCGACCCCGAGGTGCTGTACACGGCGGCCGACTCGAAGTTCGCGACGCTCCGCGACGTCCTCGACCACGCGCGGACCGGCCGCGGGCGCTGGGGCGCCGCCAATCCCGCCTCGCTCGAGCGCCAGGTGCTCGAGCAGCTCAAACAGAAGACGGGCGTCTCGCCGGCCATCACGACGTTCGAGGGCGGCGGCGACATGCTCATCAACGTGCTGAACCACACGCTCGACATGGGCGTGGGCGAGCTGCAGGAGATCCGCACCCAGCTCGAGATCGGACGGCTGCGCCTGATCGCCGTCGTGGGCGAGGAGCGGCTTCCGCAGTTTCCCGACGTCGCGACCGTGAAGGAGCAGGGTATCGATCTGGCCGTCCGCAAGTTCCGCGGACTCGCCGGGCCGAAAGGGATGTCCGCCGAGGTCATCGCCGCGTGGGAGGCTGCCATTCCAAAGGTCCTCGACGACCCCGCGTACCGGAAGCTCTATACCGACAACAGCCTCCAGCCGGGCTTCATGCCGCACGCCGAGTACGTCACGTTCATGCGTGAGTTCGGCGCGCGGACCGAAGCGTTCCTGAAGCAGTCCGGCGTCATTCAGTGAATCGGGACCTCGCCTTCGGCGTCGCCGGCGCGGTGATTGCCGTCGGCTATTACGGGCTCGCGGTGCGGATTCCCGCAAGCGCACTGGCGGACGCCGTCGGTCCGCAAGGTCTGCCGATCGCCTATGCGTCGGTCCTGCTGCTGCTGTCGGTGATTCTGACGGCGCGGTCCGTTCGGCGCAGCGAGTCGCCACGGCCCGTCCATGCCGCCCGCGTCGCGGGCATGCTGGCGATCGGCGCCGTCTACCTCGCGCTCGTGCCGTGGCTCGGCTACACGGCGACGCTCGCGGCGCTGATCCTCGCGGTGACGTGGTACCTGGGGGGCATCGTCAACAGGACGATCGTGGTGGTCGCCGTGTCGGGCGCACTCGTCTTCTGGCTGCTCTTCGTGCGGCTCCTCGGCATTCCGCATCCCGCCGGCGTGTGGGCGCGGCTCTTCTGACACCGTGTCCGCCGCAGACCTGCTGCTGATCGTCCCGGCGGCCTTCGGCGGCGTCGCCTGGGGCATCCTCGGCGGCGCGCTGCCCGGCATCTCGCCGTCGATCACCATGGCGCTGCTGCTGCCGCTCACCTACGGGATGAATCCGACGGCGGCCATCGTCATGCTCGCGGCGACCTACGTCGGCGCCGAGTACGGCGGATCGATTCCGGCGATCCTGATCCGCACGCCCGGCACCAACGCGGCCGCGGCCACCGTGGTGGACGGCTACGCGATGAAGGAGCAGGGCAGGGCAGGCGAGGCGCTCGGCATCTCGCTGTATTCCGGCTTCGTCGGGGGACTGTTCGGCCTGGCGGTCGTCCTGCTGCTGGCCCAGCCGCTGTCGACCGTCGCGCTCGCTTTCACGCCGCAGGCGTACTTCGCGCTCGGCGTCCTCGGTCTCAGCATCATCACGTCGGTCGCGCGCGAATCGCTCCTCAAGGGACTCATGGCGGGGGTGCTCGGACTCATGATCGCAACGGTCGGGACCGACCCGGTGACCGGCCTCAACCGCTTCACCTTCGGCAGCCCGGAGCTGCTCTCCGGCATTCCCCCGATCCTCGTGATGGTCGGCCTGTTTGCCGTCGGCGAGCTCCTCGCCGAGAGCGGCGAGGTCGGCTGGCGGCAGGTGAAGCCAGAGCGCGCGCGCATCCGCCTGCCGGGGCCGGCGCTCTGGCGCCGCATCGCGCTGCCGCAGGCCATCGGATCCACGATCGGCGCGTTCGAAGGAATGATGCCGGGCGGCGGCGGGGCGGTGTCTTCGTTCCTCGCGTACAACGAGGCGCGCCGATGGTCGCGGCGGAAGGACGAGTTCGGGCGCGGGTCGCCGGAAGGCATCGCGGCGCCCGAGGCCGCCAACAACACGGTCGCCTGTACGGCGCTCGTCCCGATTCTGAGCCTGGGTATCCCGAGCTCGAACTCGTCGGCCGTCCTCCTCGGCGGCTTCCTCCTGCACGGCCTGATTCCGGGCCCCATGCTCTTCGTGTCGCACTCGAACGTCGTCGACGGTCTGTTCGTCGGTCTGTTTGCCGCCAACATCGCCATGGTGATCGTCGGCTATGTGATGCTGGGCCCGTGCATCTGGCTCGTCAGCCGGCCGCGGCCCTATCTGATGGCATTCATCTACGCGCTCGTCGTCTCGGGGGTCTACGCGATCGAGACGAGCCTCTTTCACGTCGGCGTCGCGCTCGTGTTCGGCGTCGTCGGCTACGGCCTGCGGTACTTCGAGGTGCCGCTCCTGCCGATGGTCCTCGGGGTCGTGCTCGGCTTCATGGTCGAATCGAACTACCGCCGCGCGCTCGTGTTGTCGGGGGGCGACCACATGACGTTCCTGCAGGATCCCGTGTCCGCCGGCTTTCTGATCGCGGCGACGCTGTTCCTGCTCGGCTCGACTGCGCACCACGTCTTTCGCGGGCGACGACGGCCGCAGGTGGGTGCGCCCGCATGACCGCCGTTGCCGAGACGCTGGCCGCGTGGCTGAGCGAGGTTGACGTACGGGGGCTTCCTCCCGAGGCAGTCGAGACGGCACGGAAGCTGTTTCTCGACGTCGCCGGTCTCTGTGTCGCGGCGCGACGCGAGCCATACGTCGCCGCCACGCTCGGGGCGGTCGATCTGGGCGGTGCGTGCACAGCATTCGGACACGCGGGTGCCTCTGACGCGTTCGGCGCCGCGCTCGTCAACGGCACTGCCGCCCACGGCGAGGATTTCGACGACACCTTCGAGGGCGGTCCTGTGCACTCGGGCGCCGTGATCGTCCCGGCGGTGATGGCGGCGTGCGAGCGTGAGGGGCTCGGCGGCGATCGACTCCTCATCGGGGTCGTGACGGGCGTCGAGCTCCTGTGCCGGTTCAGCCTGGTCGCGCCGATGGCCACGCACAACGCCGGCTTCCACCCGACGGCCATCTTCGGAGCGCTTGCGGCCGCGGGCGCCGTCGGCACCGCGCTGCGCCTGCCGCCGTCCGCCCTGGCGTCGGCCTTCGGCATCGCCGGCAGCATGGCGTCGGGCATCATCGAGTACCTGAGCGAGGGGACCTGGACCAAGCGCATGCACGCCGGATGGGCGGCGCAGTCCGGCATTCGTGCGGCGCTGATGGCGCGCGGCGGCTTCGTCGGACCGCGAACGGTGCTCGAAGGGCCGAACGGCGTCTACCGTGCGTTCGCGCCGTCGCGGGCGCCCGATTTCGGGCCCCTCACCGATTGTCTCGGGTCCCGCTGGGTGATGACCTCGGTCGCGTTCAAGCCGTATCCCTGCGGGACGATGGTGCAGCCGTTCATCGATTGCGCGTTACAGATGCGGGCGGACGGCGTGCGGGCGGACGACGTGCGCGAGATCGTGTGCGAGGTGGCGCAGGGGACCGTGCCGCGGCTGTGGGAGCCGCTTGCGGCGAAGCATCGCCCCCCGACGCCGTACGCGGCCAAGTTCAGCACCCCGTTCTGCATGGCCGTGGGGTTCGCGGACGGTCGCGTCGGCCTGGCGCAGTTCAGCGAGGAACGCATCCACGACCCCGCGGTGCTCGCGCTGGCGGCGAAGATTCGCTACGTCATCAACCCGGCCGACGAGTACCCGCGCAAATTCACCGGCCACTTGCGCGCGCTGCTGCACGACGGCCGCGAGCGGGAGTACCGTCAGCCGTGCATGAGGGGCGGCGCCGAGGCGCCGCTCCCGCTGGAGGAGCTCGAGGCGAAGTTCACGGACAACGCACGGTACGGCGGTTGGACGGCCGCGCAGGCCGAGCGGCTCCGCGCGGTCTCGCGAACGCTCTTCACGCAGCCGACGCTCGACGCGTTGAAGGAATTCCGCGCATGAGCGACAAGGAACTCACGGGTAGCGTCGCGCTCGTCACCGGCAGCGCCCGTAACATCGGCCGCGCGATTGCGCTCGCGCTGGCCGATGCGGGCGCGGCGGTCATGGTGACGGGGCGCCAGGCGCTCGCCGATGCCGAGGCCGTCGCGTCGGAGATCGAGCGCACGGGAGGTCGCGCGGCGGCGATGACCGCCGACATCGGCGACCCCGATGCGGCCTCCGCGCTGGTGGCGACGACCGTCGCGCGGCTCGGTCGCCTCGACATCGTGGTCAACAACGCCAGCGTGCGCCGTGAGGTCGATTTCGCCGAGCTCGATTACGCAGAGTGGCGCGCGGTGCTCGCCTCGACGCTGGATGGTGCCTATCTCTGCAGCCGCGCCGCGCTCCCGCACCTCATCGCGTCCGGCCGCGGCGCCGTCGTGAACATTGGAGGCCTTTCCTCGCACACGGGCGCGCCCAAGCGCGCGCACGTCATTGCCGCCAAGGCCGGACTCGCGGGGCTCACGCGCGCGCTCGCGCACGAGCTCGCGCCGCACGGCATCACCGTGAACTGCGTGGCGCCTGGCCTCATCGATACCACGCGCGCCGGCCCCGAGCCGGCGCACCATCAGAAGCTCGCCGCGCCGATGGGACGCAAGGGGCGCCCGGAGGAAGTCGCCGCGCTCGTGCGCTTCCTGTGCGGCCCGGGCGCCCGCTACATCACGGGCCAGACCGTCCACGCCAACGGCGGCCTCTATATGGACTGAAGCGCGGTATAGTAGCCCGCATCACAAGCGTCGCAGGGGGATTCATGAAGCATCTGGCATGGAGCGGCCTGTGCGCGGTCGCGATGGCGGTCGGAATCGTGTCCCCGGCGGTCGCGCATCACTCGCACGCGATGTTCGACCACACGAAGCCGCAGACGGTGACCGGCACGGTCAAGGAGTTCCTGTTCCGCAATCCGCACGTCTATCTCTACGTCGACGTGAAGAGCGATCGCGGTGAGACCGTGACGTACTGGATCGAGATGTCGAACATCCAGAACATGATCAAGCAGGGCATCAATCAGAACACGCTGAAGGTCGGCGACGTGGTGACCGTGACGATGCACCCGCTGAAGGATGGACGCCCGGGCGGCAACTACGAGACGCTGAAGACCGGCGACGGACGATCGTTCGGCCGCGAGCCGGATCCGAATTAGAGGACGCCGTGACGACCGCCATGCGTGCCGGCGCCGCGCTCGTGGTCCTCGCGATGGCGGCACCAGCCACCGCACAGCCACGCACGATCTTCACCACTCCCGACGTCCGCCAGGACCGCGATCTGTGGACCGATCCCGCGTATTACCGCCACAACACCGTCGGCCAGCTTCGAGGCATGGCCATTGGCACCGAGCCCGGCGGCGGGTCGACGCAGCAGGCGAGCTCGCGGCTCTACGGCTCGGTGGGAACGGCCAAGCCCGGCGCGCTCGATCTGACCACGCCCTACCCGTTCAAGACCGCGATGGAGCACTACGACGCGTGGCTGAAAGCCGCGCGCGGAGGGACGAAGCACACTGCCGCCACGATTCCCAGCTGGCGCGGCCGCTGGGTCGGCGGTCCCGTGGGCCTCGGGGGCGGCCCGAATCCCGCCAGCTACGTCGCCTCGCTGTTGACGCCGTCGTACCGCGAATACTTCGTGCGCGAGTTGAAGGCGTACACGGAAGGGCGTATCTGGTCGGCCGGGGCGATCTGCCTGCCGGGCGGCTTCTTTGCCGCGGTCGGCGCCGAAGAGTTCATCGTGACGCCCGAGCAGGTCTGGACGCTCGGCTCCTCCAACACGCAGAACTACATCCGCTGGATCTACACCGACGGCAGCGGACACAGCCCGAAGGAGGCCGAGTTCGCCAAGTGGCACGGCGAATCGATCGGCTTCTGGGACGGCGACGCGCTCGTCGTCCACACGAATCAGATCCGCGGATGGAAGGGCGGCGTGTCGGAATTCACCGACAACCTCGAGGCCGTGGAGCGGTACCGCCGCCTGGGCGACCGGATCGAAGGGGAGATTACGCTGTACGACCCCGAGGTCTTCGTCCGTCCGGTTCACGCGAAGATTCGGTACCAGCTCGACAAAGAGACACGTCCCGAGCTGAGGCCGACCTACAACACGTGCACCGATACGAATGGGCCATCGAACAAGGTGTACATGGACGAGCGTGGGATTCTGAACGAGCGGATTCCCGGCGACCCGCTGTACTTCGATCCGACGGACCCACGCCCGTGGCGGACGTATCTCGACGAGAGCGACCGGCGGTACGAGCAGTACAAGAAATCGCAGCGGCGCTGATTCGGAGCCCGGAAGGTACTCGAAGATGAGCCGATTGACCTGCGTGCTCGTGGTGGCCCTGGCAGGCGCCAGCTCGCTGACGGGCGCGGTTCCCGCCGACGACCTCATCACCGTCGATCACTACGTGCGCATGAAGTCGACCGTTCCGGCGATGGCGGGACAGGTCGCGCAGCTGTACGTCCGCGAGCGCGCCAATCCGGCCGTGCTGCTCCGCAGCGCGAATCTCACGGACCGTGTCGTCCTGTTCGTCCACGGCGCCGGCACCCCGGCCGAAGTCGCGTTCGACGTGCCGCACAGCGACTACAGCTGGATGGGATACCTGGCCGCCGACGGTTTCGACGTGTTCTCGATGGACCATACCGGCTACGGGCGATCGACGCGGCCGGCGCCCATGGACGATCCGTGCAACCTGTCGCGGGAACAGCAGGCGACGCTGGTTCCCGCGCTCCTGACCGCGCCCTGCGCGCCGACCTACGGCCGGGCGCTGACGACGATGGCGACCGACTGGGACGAGGTCGCGGCGGTCGTCGAGTACATCCGCACGCTGCGGCGCGTCGAGAAGGTGGCGATTGTCGCGTGGTCGCGCGGCGGCCCGCGAGCCGGCGGCTATGCGGTCCGTCATCCCGAGAAGGTGTCGCGGCTGGTACTGCTGGCGCCTGGCTACGACCGCGCCGCGACTGCGGACGTCGCGCAGGCGACGCCCGCTCGCGGCACGACGGGCAGCGTGGCGATGAACACGCAGTCGCGGCGGGAATTCCTCGCGAACTGGGACCGCCAGGTCGGCTGTTCCGACCAATACGATCCCGCGGTGGCCGAAGTGGTGTGGGCCGAGATGCTCCGGTCGGATCCGATTGGCGCGACCTGGGGCACCGGTGTCCGCCGAGCGCCGAATTCCACCGGTACATGGACGCCGGCCATGGCCAGGGCCCTTGTGCAGCCCACGCTGCTGGTCGTGGGCGCGCACGACCGGCAGGCGCTGCCGCCGGACCGCACCCGGCACCTGTACGAAGACCTTGGCGCCACCGAGAAGGTATTCGTCGATCTCGCGTGCTCGTCGCACAACGCGATGTGGGAGCGAAACCACCTCGCGCTCTTCGAGGCATCGAGGACGTGGCTGACGAGCGGGACGGTCAATGGCGTCCGACAGGGGATGATTCGCCTTGGCTATCCTGCCTCCGCGAGTGCGCCCACCAACTGACAGGAGCGGGCATGCGCGTGACCTCGACGCTGGCGCTCGTGTTCGTGCTGGCCGCATCGGCAGCCTCGCGCGCGCAGGAATGGACCGACTTCGTGAGCCGTGAAGACGGATTCCATGTGAACTTTCCGGGGATGCCGAGAGTCAGCGAGACGACCTACACCTCCGAGTACGGCGCCGAGCTGCCGGCGCGCGTCTACACGGTCGAGCGCGGACGCGAGCGGTACTCCATAACCGTGGTCGACTACACGCAGGTCGAACGTCTCCTCACCGAGCGCGCGAAGGCGTGCCCTGTGTACGCGGACGAGCGTTGTACCGGCTACGCTGGCCGGCCGATCGTCGGCGCTGGCTACTGGATGACCGACATCCGCGGTGCGCTCGTCTGGGCGTCGTGGCAGTTCCTCAAGCGCGACGCGAAAGTGACCGACTACATGTGGAACTTCATCGATCTGGTGGAGGGCCATCAGCTGCAGCTGACCAATCCGGATCGCTCCCGAACGTTCGTGTCGATCTACATGCACGCGAACAAGCTCTACATCATGGAGGGGACCGTCCCCGACGGCTACCCGGAGCCGGGCCTCTTTCAGCAGTCGCTCGGCTTCGTCGACAAGGACGGCAACGGGATCCGCTATCAGACCTACTACGACAACGACTATCCACCGCCGCCGCGGACCGGGGGCACCGGGGCCGTGATCACCGGCGGCGGTCCCGACCCGAACGTCACACCGCGCCCCAGGTAGCCGGAATCGTTCATGAGGGGTCTCGTACGCCGGCTGTACTTCTGGATTCTTGCCGGCATCGTCGCCGGCAGCCTGCTTGGCCTTGGGGCGCCGGGCGCGGGCGTCGCGCTCAAGCCGGTCGCGGACGGGTTCGTCAACCTGGTGCGGATGCTCATCGGTCCGATCGTGTTCCTCACGGTCGTCCTCGGCATCGCCGGGGCAGGCGACCTGAAGAAGGTGGGGCGCGTGGGCGTCAAGAGCCTCGTCTACTTCGAGGTCGTCTCGACGCTCGCGCTCGTCATCGGTCTGATCGTGGCCAATACCTGGCGGCCGGGCGCCGGATTCAACGTGGATCCCGCGACGCTCGACACGTCCGCCGTCGACAGCTACGCGAAGGCGGCCGCCAGCCAGACGACGACGCAGTTCGTGCTGCGGATCATCCCGCGCACCTTTGCCGACGCGTTTTCGGGATCCGGGGACATGCTCCAGGTGCTCTTCGTCGCCCTCCTGTTCGGCTACGCGGTGAGCCGGCTCGGCGCTCGCGCCGAGATCGTGTTGCGCTTTCTCGACCAGGCGTCGCACGTCTTCTTCGCCATCATGAATCTGGTGATGAAGCTCGCGCCGATCGGGGCGGGCGCCGCGATGGCATTCACGCTCGGCGCGTACGGGACGGCTGCGCTGGCGCCGCTCATGAAGCTGCTGGCGGCCTACTATCTCACCTGCATCATCTTCCTCGCCGGCGTCCTCGGCCTCGTGGCGATGTGGGCGGGGTTCAGTCTCGTCCGCTTCATCCTCTATATCAGAGACGAAGCGCTCACCGTGCTCGGCACGTCCTCGTCGGAATCGGCGCTCGTGCCGCTCATGGAGAAGCTGGAGCGGCTGGGCTGCTCGAAGTCGGTGGTCGGCATCGTGGTGCCGTCCGGCATGTCCTTCAACATGGACGGGACGAACATCTACATCACGATGGCGGCGCTCTTCCTGGCGCAGGCGATGAACATCGACCTGTCGCTCGGCCAGCAGCTCTCGCTGCTCGGCGTCGCCATGCTGACCTCGAAGGGGATGGCGGGGGTGTTCGGCGGCAGCTTCGTCACGCTGGCCGCCACGCTTGCCGTCGTGCCGACGATTCCGATCGCCGGTCTCGCGCTGATCCTCGGCGTGGACCGGTTCCTCGCGGAAATACGCACGGTGACCAACTTCATCGGGAACGGCGTGGCGGCGATTGTCGTGTCGCGATGGGAGCGCGAGCTGGACGCCGAGCTCCTCGCGCTGGAGCTGCGGCGCGGCGCCGCCCGCGAGCCCCCCGTTACCGCAGCCCGATGAGCGGCCAGTAGAACAGGACGATTAACAGCAGCAGCACTCCTTCGACCAGGGTCAGCAGAATGCCGAGGCGCAGCAGATCCCGACTGCTGAAGTACCCGTACGACATGCCGACGATCAGCACGCCCGACTGATACGCGAACAGCTTGCCGTTGGCGGCGAAGGTCCAGATCATGCCGATGAGCAGCGGGTCGAGCCCCTGGGCCTTGGCGAAGTTCATCAGCACGGGGATCGACGTCGCGAGCATCGAGATCTCGCTGGCCAGGAAGAAGTGATACACGAATCCGGTCCAGTAGAGCACCAGCGTCGACAGGAAGACACCGCCCGTCAGCAGCGGTTCCATCCACCCGACCATGACGTCGGTAAGAAGGTCGAGCGCCCCGGTCTCGGACAGCACCTCGCCCATGCTGATCGCCGCCGCGACGAAGAAGACCGGGAGATAGTTCATCTTCTTCATCTCGTCGACGCTCAGGATGCCGATGCCGGGCGCGACCGCCGCCAGGCCGACGCCGACGCCGATGATCGGCGGCGGGATGTGGTGCAGGAAATCCGTGACCCACAGCCCGATGGCGACCGCAATCAGCACCGCGGCTCGCGTGGTCGCGGCGTCCCACGGGTGCGTCCTGACGGTCGCGAGGCGGCCGGCAGCGAGCGCCGAGTGCTCGGGCGGATAGAGCCACAAGGTCAGCCGCCATGCCACGAGAATCGTCAGGATGTCGCACGGCAGGTACGCGAGGAACCACTGGCTCCACAGCACCTCGACCCCGCCGAAGCGCTCGATCGCGCCGCGTGCGGTGATCGACGCCGCGCCGGCGATGATCATCTTGTCGAAGATGCTCGCCGTATACGTGATGATCAGGAACGTGGCGCGCCCGATGTTGCTCCCGGGGCCGACGCCGAACGCCTGCGCCACGCCGAGGGCGATCGCGGCCATGATGACGACGCGCGCGACGCCGGACGGGATGACGAACGTGAGCAGGAAGTCGGTGAGAATGAGCCCGAGGAGAATGCGCGGGTACGTCGTCCCGATGCGTCCCATGACCACCGACGCGATCCGCAGGCCCATGCCCGTCTTGGAGGCCATCGCGCCGAAGAGAATCGCGCCAAAGAGGAACCATGCGGTATCGGTCGCAAAGCCGCGGAAGGCGATGCCGAACGGCACGACGCCGAGCGCCCAGAACAGGTAGCAGCCGATCAACCCGGAGATCGCATAGTCGGTGATCTCGGTGATCCACGCGAGGATCATGAATGACGCGATCGCGAGCCCCTGCTGCGCGCGCGGGTCGATCCCGAGCGGGGCGAACCACAGCAGCACCGGAACGGCGATGCAGAGCGCACGGCCGATGTACAGCCGGAGCGGGCTGACGGCCTGCTGCTCGACGGGGGCTACGAGCGTGGCGGCTTCAGTGGTCATGGGTCTCCATCACGGGCGTTTGCGCGGCTGAGGATACCTCAACTCGGGTGGGAGGTCCGGTACAATACCGTGCCTCCGATGAACCCATCCGTCCCGGTGATCCTGGCGCTCGCGCTCCTTGCCTCCGCGTGCAATCCGCGCGAGTTCGCGCGCGAGCACGGCGGCATCACGCGGCTCTCCATCGCGACCGGCAACACCGGCGGCGTCTATTACCCGTACGGCGGCGGCATCGCGAAGGTCGTCAGCGAAACGCTGCCGCGGGTCCAGGTGACGGCCGAAGTCACCGCCGCGTCGGTCGACAACCTGAAGCTCATTCAGCTAGGCAAGGTCGACATCGCGTTCGCGCTCGCCGATACGCTGGACGATGCGGTGAAGGGACGCGGACCGTTCGCGAAGACGGGCGCGGTGCGCGCGCGGACGCTGGCGGTGCTGTACCCCAACTACACGCACCTGGTGACCGTGGCCGGGAACGGCATCGAGCGGATCGCCGATCTCGAGGGGAAGATCGTCTCGACCGGCTCGCCGGGGAGCGGCACGGAGGTGATTGCGCTCCGTGTGCTGCGCGCCGCCGGGCTCGATCCCGATCGCGACCTCCGCCGGCAGGCGCTGTCGGTCAACGCCTCCGCCGACGCGCTGAAGGACGACAAGATCGACGCCTTCTTCTGGAGCGGCGGCGTGCCGACGGCGTCCGTGCTCGACCTGGCGAGCACGGTGGGCATCACCGCGAAGCTGATTCCGAACGACGAGGTGCTGCCGGCGCTCCAGGCCGAGTTCGGCGAAGCGCTCTATCACCGGCTCGTCATGCCGAAGGGCTCCTATCCACGTCAGGACGCCGACATCGGCGTCGTCGGCGTGCAGAACGCGCTCGTCGTCGACGCCGGCATGGACGAGGCGCTCGCCTACGATCTCATACGCACGCTGTTCGACAAGCGCGACGCGCTCGCGGCGATTCATCCGGAGGCGCGCCTGCTCGACCCGGCGCGGGCCGTGCTCGGGTCGCCCGCCGACTTTCATCCGGGCGCCGTGCGCTACTACCGGGAACGAGGCGTGTGGAAACCGTAGCCCCGGTCACCACCGCGCCTGAGGACCTCGGCACCGAATCGCCCACCAGAGACCTCCGCGGAGTGACCGGCGGCCTGGCCACCGTGCTCGCCACCGGCCTGGCGTTGTACGCGCTCTACTGGGTCGTCGGGATCGTCCAGCCGCTCGTCTACCGCATCACCTTCCTGATGCTGGCGCTCGTCCTCAGCTTCCTCTTCTATCCGGCCGGCGGCCGCGATCGCGCGCGCGCGACGCCGATCGACTGGGCGCTCATCGTGCTGACGTGCCTGGCGCTCGCCTGGCCGATCGTCGACTTCGAGGAGTTCATCTACCGCGCCGCCGATCCGACCGCGCTCGACGTGACGGCGGGGGTCATCGTCATCATCGCGGTGCTCGAGGCGACGCGCCGCACGACCGGCTGGCTTCTGCCGGCGACGGCGGCGGCGTTCCTGGTGTACTCGTTCTACGGGCCGCTGCTCGACCTCGTCGGTCTCAGCCTCTTTGCGCATCGCGGCTATGACCCGCCGCGGATCGTCGGCACTTCCTTCATGACGCTCGAGGGGATCTTCGGCGTGCCGCTCGACGTCGCGTCGACCTACATCATCCTGTTTTCGCTGTACGGGGCGATCCTCACTGTCTCGGGCGCGGGGCGCTTCTTCGTCGACTGGTCGATGGCCCTCGTCGGGAAATCGGGTAGCAGTGCCGGGCCGGGCCGCGCGGTGACGGTTGCCGGGCTGCTGCTCGGCACGATCTCGGGAAGCGGCGTGGCCAATACGGTCACGCTCGGCTCGGTGGCGTGGCCGCTGCTCCGGCGGGCGCGCTATCCGCCCGAGATGGGCGGCGCCGTGCTGTCGGCGGCCGGCATCGGCGCCATCATCTGCCCGCCGGTGCTCGGTGCGGCGGCGTTCATCATCGCCGAGTTCCTGCGCATCGGTTATCTGCAGGTCATCCTCATGGCGACGATCCCCGCGGTGCTCTACTTTTTCTCGATCTTTCTGATGATCGAGGCCGACACGCGGCGCGCGGCGGCGAGGCCCGTCGATGTCTCGTCCGAGTCGGTCTGGCACATCACGCGCCGGTCCGGCTACCACTTCGTCGCACTCGTCGGGATTCCAGTCCTCCTGCTGACGGGGATGACCGCGTTCCGGGCGGTTGCCTACTCGATGCTGCTCGCGGTGGCGCTGAGCTTCGTCGATCGTGCCAACGCGCTCTGGCCGCGGCGCGTTCTGCAGGCCCTGTACACGGGCGCGCGCAGCGTGCTCCCGATTGCCGCCACGACCGCGACGGCCGGGATCATCGTCGGCACCGTGACGCTGACGGGACTCGGGCTCAAGATCGCGGGCCTCATCGTGGCGCTGGCCGGCGGACAGCTGTTTCTGACGGTGCTCTATTCGGCGGTCGCCGTGCTGATGCTCGGCCTGGCGGTCCCCGTGACAGCGTCGTACATCATCGCGGCGGTGATGGTGGCGCCGGCGATGACCCAGGTGGGCGTGCCCGAGTTCGGCGCCCACATGTTCATCTTCTATTACGCCGTGCTGTCGGAGGTGAGTCCGCCGACGGCGCTCTCGCCGTTTGCCGCGGCGGCCATTACGGGCGGCCGCCCGTTCCCGACCATGATGATCACGTGGAAGTACACGCTGCCGGCGTTCGTCTTCCCGTTCGCGTTCACGCTGAGCGCGCAGGGGATGGGGCTGCTGATGCAGGGTGGCGTCATGGCCGTCGTGATGGCGACGGGCACCGCGTTGGCTGGCATTCTCGCGCTGGCGGCCGGACTGGGCGGCTGGATCCGTGGGCCGGCCACACGCCTCGAGCGCGCGCTCGCGATCGCCGGCGGGCTCCTGCTGTTCTATGCGGCGAGCTGGTCGGACCTGGCGGGAGCAACGCTGTTTGCCGCGGCGGTCGTGCTCCACCTCGCGCGGCGCAAGGGAAAGTCACAAGTCCCACGTCACACAGCACAAGTCACAACGCCTCGGGCCTGACGTTGTGACTTGTGACTTCTGACGCGTGATCTGTGACTTGTGATTCTCAGAAATCGGACGGAGCCGGCGCGTTGTTGCCGTCCCAGTCCTTGACCGAGCCGTCACGCGCCTTGAGGAACCCGAGCAGGCAGCCGCGCGAGCCGTCACGCAGCGGGTGGCACCGCACTTTGATGGTGTCGCCCGGCTTGATGTACTCGCGATTGACCCCGATCCGCTCGAGACCGTTGCGACCGGTCGCTTCGAGCGCCCAGATCTGCGGCTGGCCGTTCGCGTCCTTCACTTCCATGTACACCCACGAGTGCGGCACGACCAGGTGGACTTCCTTCACCACGCCGGTCATGTCCGAGAAGGTGTCCATATAGTTGCCGTGGGAATGGTGCGCGGCCACCGGCAACGCGAAGAACACCGCACAAAGCACCCCAACGCTCAATTTGAACCGCATACCCAGCCTCCTACGGCACGAACACCCCACCGCGCAGAACCCGCGCGGTTGAGGCCCCTGTCATAAATGCCCACCAATATTAGCCAAGAACGGCCGGGGGACAAAGCCCGTATAATGTGCGCGTTTTTCGGGGGGTAACTTGTCACAAGGAGTCTGAAATGACACTCGGACGATTTGTCTGGTTGGCCGTCCTCGTCATGCTGGTCCTTCCGCCGCTTGCCGCCGCGCAGGAGGCGACCCTCAACGGCACCGTCCGCGACAACACGGGGGCCGTGCTGCCCGGCGTCACCGTCACCGCCACCCATGAAGCCGCCGGCAACACGTTCGTCGGCGTCACGGATCAGAACGGCGCCTACCGGATTTCGCTGCGCACCGGCGTCTACCGCGTCACGGCGGAGCTTCCGGGGTTCTCGACGATCGTCCGTCCCGGCATCGAGCTGCTGCTCGGCCGGGAAGTGACGCTCAATCTGGACATGAACGTGTCGGGCGTCCAGGAAACGGTCACGGTGACCGGCGAGGCGCCGCTCATCGAGGTGACCTCGTCGACCGTCAGCGGCAACATCGACCCCCGGCAGATGTCGGAGCTGCCGGTCAACGGCCGCAACTGGATGGACCTGAGCCTGCTGGCCCCCGGCAGCCGCGCGAACGCCGCCACCGAAGTGCCGCAGGACCGCCAGGGCTTCTTCCAGGTGAACCTCGACGGCCAGCAGATCACGCAGCTCATCTGCTGCTCGCAGCAGCAGCCGCGCTACAGCCGCGATGCCATCGCGGAGTTCGAGTTGATCACCAATCGCTTCGACGCGACGCAGGGGCGCTCGCAGGGTATGGTGGTGAACGCGATCACGAAGTCGGGCACGAACACGCCCGCGGGCACCTTCTCGGGCTACTTCCGCGACGACAGCCTGAACGCGGAGGATTTCATCCAGGGTCGCGTGCTGCCGTACTCCGACCAGCAGTTGAGCGGGACGTTCGGCGGACCAATCCGGCGCGACCGGATCCACTTCTTCGGCAACTACGAGTACGAGCGCGAGCCGCGGACGGTGACCTTCAACAGCCCGTACCCGAGCTTCAACATCGATCTGCCCGGCACCCGGACGCTGCACACGGGTGGCGTGCGCGGCGACGTGCAGTTCACGCCGCAGTCGCACCTGACGCTCCGATACTCGAAGTACTACCAGTGGATCCCGCGCGAGGCCACCGGTGGCGCCGCCCTGCACCCGTCCACGTCGCGGACCACCCGCCGAGAGAGCGACCAGGTGTGGCTGACGCAGGCCTGGGTGCTGAACGATCGGAGCCTGAACCAGCTCAAGGGCGGGTTCTCGAAGTTCCAGTGGGCGCTGCTGACCGATCCCAGATGGCAGGGCGGGGCGTTTCCGAACGCCAAGGGCATGGGGGGGACCGCGCCCACCATCTTGTTCACCGGCTACGCCATCGGGACGCAGCCCTCTAATGCGCCGCAGGACATCTTCGAGCGCATCGTCTCGATCCGTGACGACTTCACGCTCTCTTACACGGCGGCGGGCCGGCACGACCTGAAGACCGGCGCCGAATACCTGAACTGGTACGGCAACTGGCTGCACTGGTGCAACCGCTGCGCCGGTGTCTATGCGACGAATTCGCGGCCGCCGGCCAACGTCGAGTCGCTCTTCCCGGTCTGGGACGACGTCTCCACGTGGAACCTCGCGCCGCTGTCCCCGCTCATCACTCGCTACGAGGAGTCGTTCGGCGACCACAGCATGACGCGCCGGCGCGACGTGTTCGCGTTGTGGCTGCAGGATGACTGGTCGGCCACCAGCCGGCTGACGCTGAACCTCGGCGTGCGCTATGACCTCGACCTCGGCGTGCTCGGCGAGGACATCGAGTTCCGGCCATGGCTGTCCGGGAATCGTCCAGCGGACATGAACAACATCGCGCCACGACTCGGGTTTGCCTATCAACTGAATGATCGGACGGTGGTGCGTGGCGGGTACGGGCTGTTCTATACACAGCTCGAGAGCGACGCGGCCCACCAATCGGAGCTCTGGACGCGGACGGCAATTCCGCAGGTGCTGAACGACGGGCGGGCGGATTTCGCGGTGAACCCGTTCAACGGCCCGAGGCCGAGCTATGAGCAGGTGCTGGCGGGCGCGTGCGATCAGAACGGCAACCGGCCCGGGTGCTTCCGGCGGTCAATCACGATCGAGATCCCGGGGCCGAGCGAGGAGGGGATGGACAAGCTCCACGAGGTGAGCTTCAGCCATCAGGCGTCAGTCGGCGTGCAGCGGCAGTTTGGTACGGTGATGGCCATCGAAGCCAACTACGTATGGACCGGCGGTCGCAAGGAAGAAGTCGCGCGCAACATGAACCTGTCGTACAACGCCGCGACGCTGGCCAACAACCCGTTCAACAACCGGGCGCTGTTGCCGTTTCCGGAGTGGGGCACGGTCCTCGGCGAGTTCATGGTGGGCCGTACGAACTACCACGGCATGGAGCTGTCGTTCACCAAGCGCATGAGCAACCGGTGGCAGGCGAACGCCACGTACGCGCTCTCGGGCTTCTACGACTCGCCGGGCGAGCCGGTGTTCGTGCAGCCCGATGGCCGCGGCGGCATCATCTGGAGCCCGCTCGCGTTCCGCGTGGCGCCCGATCTCGGTGACGACTACGCGCTCGCCAACACCGACCAGCGGCACCGTGCGACGTTCAACGGTATCTGGGAGGCCGGATGGGGCGTGCAGCTGAGCGGTCTGTATTTCTTCGGGTCGGGCCAGCGCTACGTCACCAACTGGGGCACGACGAGCGACCTGCGCAATCTCGGGACGTCGGCCGATCAGGGCAACTGGGGCGTCGGCCGCCTGCGTCCGGACGGCGCGATCGTGCCGCGCAACGCGTTCGTCGGTGATCCGATTCACCGCGTCGACATGCGGCTCCAGAAGCGCTTCCGCTTCGCCGGCCGCATGACCGCCGACGGCATGGTCGAGGTGTTCAATATCTTCAACCATGCGAACTACGGGTCATACACGACGCAGCAGAGCAACGCGCAGTATGGCCGGCCGTCGTTCAACGCGAACGTCGCCTACCAGCCGCGCATCGTGCAGCTCGGCTTCCGGTTCGCGTTCTGAACCACGACGGGGAAGGTGACAGGGGAAGGGGCCAGTCCCTTCCCCTGCTCCCTATCCTCTTCCCGCTTTTCCCTCACTTCTTCGTCGGGTCGTTCTTCGGATCGACGTAGGTCGTGGATGTCGGGCCGACGCCGGTGATCTGCAGAACCACCTGCTCCTTCGTCATTGCGAAGTGCGGCACGTTGGGCGGCTCCGTGTAGACGCTGCCGGGGCCGAGCGCGCGGAGTGCTGCCTCGTTGAAGGTCTCGCCGTAGCCGAAATACCAGGTGCCCTGGACGACCGTCGCCACGCGATCGTCGCCGTGCGCGTGCGGCTGGATGCGCACGTTCGGCGCCACGCGCAGCAGCAGCGTGTAGAGCCCAGGCTTGGTCGGATCGCCCTTCACGACAACCGTTTCCACGCCGCCGGCGCCCGAGGTGCCGGCGGCGCCGGCCCGCGCCGACGGCCACGGCACGTCCTCGGGCCGAAGCGTCATTCGGCCGCCCTGCGCGAGCGCGGCGCCTGCGGCCACGGCCGCCATCATGAGCGCGATTGACCAACGACAGAGGAGCATCGGCATAGAATAGTGCACCGCGTACCGCGAACCACCAACCACCACCCACGAACCATGAAACATCGCATCGCTGTGATTCCCGGCGACGGGATTGGGAAAGAAGTCGTCCCCGAGGGCATCCGCGTCCTCGACGCCGCCGGCCGCCGCTTCGGCTTCTCGTTCGAGTGGGACGCGTTCGACTGGAGCTGCGAGCGGTACGCGAAGACCGGCAGCATGATGCCCGACGACGGCCTGGATCGGCTGCGGACGTTCGACGCGATCTTTCTTGGCGCCGTCGGCTTTCCTGGCGTTCCCGATCATGTGTCGCTCTGGGGACTGCTGATTCCGATCCGCCGCGGGTTCCAGCAGTACATCAATCTGAGGCCGGTGCGGCTGCTCGCCGGCGCCCGATCGCCGCTCGCGGGGCGGACGCCGGCCGACATCGACATGGTCATCGTCCGCGAGAACAACGAAGGCGAGTACTCCGAGATTGGCGGACGGCTCTACCGCGGCACGCCGGAGGAGGCTGCCGTGCAGGTGGCGATGTTCACGCGCAAGGGATGCGACCGGGTGATGCGCTATGCGTTCGAGCTGGCGCGCAAGCGCCAGCGCCGCCACCTGACGTCGGCGACCAAGTCGAACGGCATCATCCACAGCATGCCGTACTGGGACGAACGGTTTGCCGCGCTCTCGAAGGAGTACCCGGACGTGCGTACGGCCCAGTACCACATCGACATCCTGACGGCCCACTTCGTCCAGCACCCCGACTGGTTCGACGTCGTCGTCGCGTCGAACCTGTTCGGCGACATCCTCTCGGACCTCGGGCCGGCGGTGGCGGGATCGATCGGCATCGCGCCGGGCGGCAACATCAATCCCGAAAAGACGTACCCCTCCATGTTCGAGCCGGTGCACGGCTCGGCGCCCGACATCGCCGGCAGGGGAATCGCCAATCCGATCGCGCAGATCTGGACCGGCGCGATGATGCTCGACCATCTCGGCCACGAAGATGCGGGCCGTGCGGTGGTGGCCGCCATCGAACGAGTCGTGAAGGACGGGAAGACGACGACGCGCGATCTGGGCGGCACCGCGTCGACGACCGACGTCGGACAGGCGATTGCGGCGCTCCTGTGATTTTTCGTCGCCTGTTGACGGACCTTTGCCCCCTGGGCTACGGTGCTCGGACCCGGGCGCAAGCCCGACGGTAATCTGTCTCACTGAGGAGGATGTTCATGAAACTGGGTGCGTGGCGATGGTTCACCATCGTAGCCGCCCTCCTGGCGCTGCCCGTGACGGGCTTCGCGCAGGAGGCGGTGATTACCGGCACCGTGACGGACTCGACCGGCGGCGTGCTGCCGGGCGTCACGGTGACGGCGCTCCATGAAGCCACCGGCAACACGTTCGTGGCGGTGACCGATGAACGCGGCATTTATCGCATACCCGCTCGTGTGGGCGGTTATCGGCTGACGGCGGAGTTGTCCGGGTTTACGACGGTGACGCGCAGCGGCGTCACGCTGCTGGTGGGGCAGACGGCGAACGTGCCGCTGCAGTTGACGGTGAGCGGCGTGGCGGAAACGGTGACGGTGACGAGCGAGGCGCCGCTGCTCGACATCACGACCTCCGATCTGGGCACCAACGTCGATCCGCAGCAGATGTCGGAGCTCCCGGTGCAGGGCCGCGACTGGATGACGCTGGCGCTGCTGGCGGCGGGCAACCGCACCAACGACATGGGCGGCGTGCCGGTGCAGGACTCGCGCGAGGACAACCCTGAGTTCCAGACGAACATGGACGGACAGCAGGTGACGGCGCAGCTCGGCCCGGGAGGCCAGCCGCGGTTCAGCCGCGACGCCATCGCGGAGTTCCAGTTCATCGCCAACCGGTTCGACGCCACGCAGGGCCGGTCGACCGGCGTCCAGGTCAACGCGATCACGAAGTCGGGGACGAACCAGTTCGCGGGCCTCTTCTCCGGCTACTTCCGCGACTCCGACTGGAACGCCGACGACCACGTGCTCAAGCGCCGCGTGCCGGGCTCCGAGCAGCAGTGGAGCAGCGCGCTCGGCGGGCCGATCCTCCGCGACAAGTTCCACTTCTTCGGGCACTACGAGTACGACCGCGAGCCGCGGACGAGTATCGCGAACACGCCGTTCCCCAGCTTCAACATCGCACTTCAGGGGACGAACACGACGAACATGGGGACGACGCGCCTCGACTACCAGCTCTCGCCGGAGAACCGGCTCATGTTCAAAGGGAACATCACCAAGTACCGCAATCCCTTCACGGAGCTCGGGAGCGACCATCCGGCCAGCGCGGGCACCGACGAGAACCTTACGACGGGCCTGCTCGTGCAGCACACGAGCGTGCTGAGCAGCCGCGCGCTCAATGAGATCAAGGTCGGCTACGCGGGGTATATGTTCGAGAACCGCAACCTCACGACCTGGTCGCGGCATCCGCAGGCGTTCCGCGGGATCACGAACGGCCACCCGCGCATCCAGCTCACCGGCTTCAACGTGGCGGGCAACACGAACTGGCCGCGCTACTGGACGCAGGATGTGTACAGCGTCCGCGACGACTTCACGTTCTCCTACGACGCGCGCGGCCGCCACGACATGAAGGCGGGCGGCGAGTTCCTGTGGGACAAGAAGGTGTCGGCCAACTGCACGTTCTGCATGGGCCGCATCGACGCGCGCGGCGGGCCGATTCCCGCGAACATCGAGCAGATCCTGCCGGTGTGGAACGACGCGTCCACCTGGAACCTGAACGCGCTCGCGCCGATCACGCGGCGGTACCGCGTCGGGATCTCGGACGACTTCCCGGTGCGGTTCGATCAGCCGAAGTACGCGGCGTGGGTGCAGGATGACTGGCGCATCACCGATCGGCTGACGCTGAACCTCGGGCTGCGCTACGACCTGATTTGGAACGCGACGAATCAGGAGACGGTGCACGAGCCGTGGATTCTGCCCGGACGCTCGCAGGATGCGGACAACATCCAGCCGCGCCTTGGATTCGCCTACCAGTGGAGCGATCTCACGGTCGTGCGCGGCGGGGCCGGCTTGTACTACCCGGACATCATCGCCGGCAACTTCACCCACTCGACGCGCATCAACACGACCACCTTCCTCGAGCCGGCCAACGACGGGCGGCCGGACTTCCCGTCGAATCCGTTCAATGGCCCGTACCCGACCTACCAGCAGGCGCTGCAGCAGACCTGCAACGTCAACAACCGCCCCGGCTGCATCCTGCGGGCGGCCGAGGAGCTGGCGCCGCCGGAAGGACTGCACCACCTGACCAGCACGTGGCAGGCCTCGCTGGGCGTCCAGCGGCAGCTCGGCGGCAACGCGGTGTTCGAAGCGGACTACGTCTACAAGCACGACGACAACCAGAAGGTGCTCCACCCGAACGTCAACATCAGCTACGACCCGCAGACCGGCGCCAACCGGCGGTTCTCGGTCGCGGCCAACCGGCCGGTTCCCACGTGGGGCCAGGTGGGCTTCTACGCCTATCATGGCTGGGCCAACTACCACGCGCTGCAGACGTCGCTCTCGAAGCGCTTCAGCGACAACTGGCAGGCGTCGGCGACCTACACGCTCTCCGGGTACTGGAACGGCGATCCGCCGCCGCTCTCCTTCATCGACGGCGCCGTGCGCGAGGTGCCCTTCCCGGTCGCGGCCGATCTCGGCGGCGAGTACACGCTCGGCGTCACCGACCAGCGCCATCGGCTCACGCTGAACGGCCTGTGGCAGGTCCGCGGCGGCTTCCAGGTGAGCGGCATCTACTTCTACGGCTCGGGCGAGCGTGAGGACAGCTTCTGGGGCCAGGATGTCCGCGACCTCGGCGGCGACGGCAGCCGCCGCCTACGGCCGAACGGCACGATCATCCCTCGCGCGAACTTCGTCGGCGAGCCGATCCACCGGGTGGATCTCCGGCTCTCGCAGCGCATCCCGCTCGGCGGGCGCCTGCGGGCCGACGGCCTGCTGGAGGTGTTCAACCTGTTCGACCGGGCCAACTACGGGCTCTATGTCCTGGACGAGGCCAACCGGCAATACGGACAGCCGCAGCGCAACGCGAATATTGCCTACTCGCCGCGCGCACTGCAGCTCGGATTCCGGCTGCAATTCTAGGCGGCCGGTGGTCGCCGGTAGTCAGTGCGTCAGTGAATAGAGGATGACGTTCACACCAAGCGCATAACCCGGGGGCGAGAACCGCTGGAAGAACTCGCGGTTCTCGCCTTCCCGTTCCCACGAATCGTTGACGTCGGTGTTGTGCGTCATCACGACCATGATGCGGTCGTGCCGATCGGCGATAGCGCGGAAGTTGGGCGCCGCGCTGTCGGATCCGCGTTCGTCGGTGCGCCCGCCGGTCCACGTCCAGTAGTTGATCCCCGGTACCTGCGGGAGGATCGCGTCCGCAAACAGCGTGTGGCGGATCGGATGGTCGGACGCGACATCGAAGATGGGAAACTCGGGCAGCACGCGGTGAATCTCCGACGACCACTGGTTCCAGGCGGCCGTGCCCCAGAAGTCATCCACCCAGAGAAAGCCGCCCTTGAGCAGATAGTCGCGGAGGCGCGTCGCTTCCGCGGGTGAGAACTGCACGGTCCCGACGTCCGACGCCAGCGTAAACGGGCACTGGAACAGCGCGTCGTCGGTGAGGCGCACGGTCCAGTGATTCGGTTCGCCGTGGCGGTCGCGGCTGATGCGGACCTTCGTGAGCTCCGACACGCGGGTCATCAGATGAATGCCCGCAAAGGGCCAGTCGGTCGCCCAGCCCATGCCGTTGGCTTCACGTCGGCTGCTCGTGTACATGAGCTTGCAGATGCGGAATTCGCTGTCCTCGATCTTCGCGGGCGGGTACTTCGGCGGCACGACGAGCCCCTCGGGGAGACGGAAGCGCTGCCCCTGCGCGCCGGCGGCGACGGCGAGCAGCATCACGCCGATGGCGAGGGGACCCACGCGCACGCGACGCATCTCCTTATGATCCCACAGGGCTATTTCTTCAGGAACACATCCTTGGGAATTCTTGCCGACACGAGCTGCGCGAGGTCGACGGCCTCGGCGACCTGAAAGTCGACGGCGAGGCTGGCGAGCGAAAAGGCCTTCGCCGGCGTGAGCCCCTTTTCCTGGACCAGGAACGCCACCGTCTCGAGCGTCGCCTTCCGCATGGCGCGGTCGAGATCCAGGTCGATGCCCATCAGGATGTAGTGCGTCGGCGTCTCCGCGCGCGGGCCGGCGATCGTCCGGCCCTTGTGCACCACGAACCGGAAGACGCCGGTGAGCGACTGCTCGAGCGCGTTGCCGCTCACTTCGCCGTGGCCCTGGACGCCGTGCGGATCGCCGACGTAGAAGAGCGCGCCGCGTTGGAAGACCGGCAGGTACAGCGTGCTCCCCGCGGTCAGGTCCTTGAGGTCCATGTTGCCGCCGTACGGTCCGGGCGGCGTCGAGCTTTGGATGCCGGCGAGCGTCACCCCTGGCTCGCCCACCGCCGGATTCCGTGGCGCCACGGCCATGATGCCCATGAAGGGCGCGAGCGGCACCTGGATATCGTCGGCGAGGAAGGCGACGTCGCGTCCGTTCGCACGGCCCGTGCGAATCACGTGACGGGTGCCTGGCGGAATGTCGAGCGTGCGATCGCCCTTGTGCGTGCCGGGATAGTCGGGACCGAGGACGCCGCTCGCGGGGCCCGTCGTGTTGACGCCCCAGGAGACCCGGGGCGTCAGCTCGAGAATCTGCACTTCGAGCATGTCGCCCGGTTCGGCGCCGGCGATCGCAATCGGGCCGGTCAGGATGTGGGCGCCGCCGCGTCCCTCGCGCGGGCGTCCGGCGCGCGACGCCCAGAAGTCGCGGACGTCCTGCAGGATCTCACCGGGACGCACGCCGTACGGCGCGAGGAGCGTCTCCGGCGGTTCGGCCTGCGTGGCGCCGTGGTGCGAGAGCGTGTCGATGCGGACCGTCTGGCCCGGCGTCACCGTGGCGAGCGGGGGTCGATCGATCGGGATCCATCCCCACACGACCGTCTCCGGCCGCGAGGGAACGGTGTGATCGACGGAGCGGTTCTGAACGGCGGATGCGGCGCCGGTCGCCGCAATGGCGGCACAGAGCGCCACGGCGGTGCGTGTCATGGCTGCCACCTACCGGCTACCACCTGCCGGCTACCGGCTAAATAGAGTCGCATGGAGGCGGATTCAACCGTGCGAGATGCGACGGTGCACCTCTCGCACGTTCGCACCTTCGGACGCACGTCGCACGCTCGCACGAATGGATCCACCTCGGCGCGATCCTGTCTAGTTGGTCTGATTGGGCGAGAACCGCTCGATGATCTGCCGCGGCTCGTCCATCGTCGTCACGCGCCCGTGGATGGGCACGACCTGCTCGACGTCGAGCTTCAGCCGCTGCACCGCCTCGTACCAGTGAATGAGGTTCGGCAGCGCGTTCGGCGGCGACGTCAGCGGCGCGGCCGGCGGCGAGAACGAGTCGGCTTCGACGAGGATCTTCTCCTTCGGCAGATACACCATCAGCATGCCCGGGTTGTGCATGTTCCCGGGATAGTGGTAGATGGCGAGCGTCTTCGAGCCGTCGGTCATCAGCCGATACCCGAGCACGCCCTCGAACGTCGGCGTGCGGCCCGACTTCGCCAGGCGATCGGGCGCAATCGTCCGCGGGCCCGCCCAGAGCGACTGGAAGTACGGAATGTTGTCGCGATGCGTGACGATCGTCGCGCCCTCGGCCGCGTACGCCCGAAGCCCGCCGATGTGGTCGAAGTGCGAGTGCGTATTGATGACGTAGCGGATCGGCTTGTTCGGAATCACCTTCCGCACGGCCGCCATCACTTCGACCGACTGCGCCTCGGTCTCGGGCGCTTCGATGACGACCGCGTGGTCGCGGAACTCGACGGCGACGCTCTGCGCGTAGGCGGGCAGCAGCCACACGCCCTCGGAGAGCTGCTGCGGGGTACCGACGGCCGGCTGCGGCTTTGCGGTGCGGATGTTGTCGGGCACGGCGATCGTCGCCGGCGCATTCGGGCGCACGTCGGTGACCATGACGTCGAGCAGCGGATAGCCGCCCTCGCGCTGGATGATGTGCGTCGGGAACTTGACGCCGGAGAAGTCACGATAGTCGGTGAAGGCGGCCTCGATCGTCGTGTCGCCGAGGACGACGTGGCCGAACCACCCTTCGATGCGCTCGACGAAGTGCTGATCGTTGAGCGTCCCTTCGTAGCGCGCAATCGGCGTCGTGAACGAGACGATCGTCTTCCGGGCGCCGCGGATCGTCTCGGTCCTGACCGTCGCGTTGTTCGCCATCGCGGCCTTGATGAAGCCCTGCGGCGTGAGCGTGATCTGCTCGAGACGTCCCTCGGCCGTCGGGCGACGGTCGTCGCGGATGCGGGGCGGCACGGCATTGCCGCCCGCCACGTCCCACGCGTACTGCCCGCTGGCAACCTGGATCTGCCGCATCTCGCCGAAGAGCGGCTGGAAGCCGCCGCCGAGCGGCGGGCTCTCGAGCTGCGCCCGGCGCCGATCGTCGCGCACGGCGGGCGCGGCGAAGTCGATCGTCATCGTGAACGCCGGGACGTTGAAGCGCGGCCACGGGGAGGTGCCGTGGTACGCCTGTCCGAAGACGTAGTCGTAGCCCCAGCCGGAGAACTCGAGCGTCCTGAGGCTCGCGGCGCCGAGCGCCTTCGAGGCCGCGTCGAGGGTGGCCTTCCCGTCCTGGGCGCGACCGCCGGTCGACAGGACGGTGGCGAGCGCGAGCGCGACGACGATCGTCTGCTTCATGATGACCTCAGTCGTCCGTGGCGTCCGGCTTTGGCCGGACCATCACTTCGATGCCAGATATGCGGCAATCGCGATCATGTCATCTTCGGTGAGCTTCGCGACCACCGGTTCCATCAGCTTGCTCTGTCTGGTCCCGACCTTCATGTCGTACATCTGGCGCACGAGATAGCTTGCCTGCCGGTCGGCGATCGGCGGCGCGATGCCGAGCCCCTCCAGCGTCGGACCATGGCAGATCGTGCACTGCGTCGTCTTGCCGCCGCCGCCCTTCAGCACCAGCTCCTCGCCGCGCTTGATGCTGCCGACCGGCACGTAGGCGACCATGCCGGACCGCGGCGCCCGCGCGCGCTCGGTCCACTCGGGGTTCTCCGGCACCTCGATGATGCGGTTGCCGAGCGGCTCCGTTTCGTTGCCCGGCTGCGGGAGGAAGAGGCCGTTCATGCCCGGCTTCGACTTCGGCACGGTCTCGGTCTCGACGACCTTGACCCACGGTCTCCACTTGATGGCCGAGAAGTAGTCGGCCGCCTGCTTCATCTCGGCGTCGGTCATGAAGCGCGCGATCTGGATCATCTCGTTGGTGTTCGCCTTGCGCGGATCCGCGCTGCGGCGCGTCCCGTTCCTGAACTGCTGCAGCTGCTGCAGGATGTACGAGGCGGGCAGGCCCGCGACGGGGGCGTTTTCGGGCTTCCCCTGGCCGTTCGGATAGTGGCAGAGCGCGCACGCGCGCAGCGTGTCGCTCTCGCGCCCCTTCGCGACGATCTCGGGCATCGGCGGATGGTCTTCCGGATACCAGTCGGCCGGGCCGTAGTCGTAGTGAATGTCGTACTCGGTGAACGTCTTCGTCGTGTCCGGCAGCTTGTGCACGACGCCTTTCGGCCGCGGCGCGCCGATGCGCGCGCAGTCGAGCGGCTTCGATTCCTTGGTGCAGGGAGGCGCCGCCGGCTCGGCGCCCGGGCCCGTGAAGCCGTACGCCCACGGGGGCGGCCCCGATTCCTGGCCGCCGACCACCGCTGCCGACACAGCGAGCAGCGCGAGCGTCAGTATCCGAACGTAGGTCTTCATGATGCCTCCGGCCGTCTGTTTTATCACGATTACGACACGATAGAATCCGGCGCGTGAGGACCACGGTCGCGGCAGTCACACTCGTCCTGTGGGGCGCGGCAGTAAGCGCCCAGACGACGTACGTCCCGCCGCGGACGTCGTTCGGCCATCCGGATTTCCAGGGCGTCTGGCAGGCGATGAACACCGCGTCCTGGGACATCCAGGATCACGGCGCGTCGCTCGGCGTTCCCGCGGGCCGCGGGGTCGTCGAGGGCAACGAGATCCCATATCAGCCATGGGCGCGCGAGAAGAAGCAACAGAACTACGCGAATCGCGCCACGCTCGATCCGGATCGGCGGTGCTTCCTCTCAGGCGTTCCGCGGATCATGTACATGCCGTTCCCATTCCAGATCGTGCAGCAGGAGGACAAGGTCACCATCCTGCACGAGTACAACCACACGCTGCGTCACATCTACATGAACGGCAATCCACATCCGGACGGGCCGATCGAGTGGTGGATGGGCGATTCACGCGGGAGGTGGGACGGGAACACGCTGGTCGTCGACACGGTCCACTTCACGGCCGAGACATGGTTCGACAAGGCGGGCAACTTCCACAGCGAGCAGCTGCATACCGTGGAGCGCCTCACGCGCACGAGCCCCGATCACATCTGGTACGAAGTGACGATCGAGGACCCGAAGGTATTCACGCGGCCCTGGAAGATGAGCATGCCGCTCTACCGCCGCGTCGACGCCGACGCCGAGATCCTCGAGTACGCGTGCTACGCGTACCTGCTCGAGGAGACCTGGACGAACAAATAGCTAATTCGACGAGCTTGCCGGCCCGAGATCGATGACGTCGTGGAGCTGGGTGTGGACCTCCATCTTCGGATCCTGCCCGGCGCCCGCGGCTGCGGTCGTGATCATGCCGCTCACCAGGTGGAAGCGGCTGCCGACGACGGCGCCCGCGACGCCGTGGCGCGGCATCGGCATCGGCGGCAGCTTCGTCCAGGTGTTCGTCGCCGGCTCGTAGACCTCGACGGCACGAAACGCCCCTGCCACCTCGGGCGTCGACACTTCGCCGCCGGCGACGTAAATCCGTCCGTTGTAGGTGCCCCAGCCGCCGCCGCTCCGCGCCGTCGGCATCTTGGCCTTGAGCCCCGACCACATGTTGGTGGCCGGGTCGTACTCTTCGACGATGTCGGTGTTGGTCGAGACGGTGATGAAGGCGTGCGCCGTGCGCCCGCCGATCACGTAGATCTTGCCGTTGACGGCGCCGGCGAACGCGTGGTTGCGGCCGAGGGCCATCGGCGCACGGCTCTGCCACGTGTTCGACACCGGATCGTAGACCTCGTTGGTCATCAGCACCCGCGCGGGGCCGTTGCCGGTGATCGCCGGCTCCTTCGATCCCTCGACCGTCGTCGCGCCGCCGATCAGATACATCTTGCCGCCGACCTCCGCAACGACCGCGGATCCGCGCTTCATCGGAAGCGGGGCCAGCGCCTTCCACGTGTCGGCCGCCGGGTCGTACTCCCACGCGTTGTCGACCGGCTCCCAACCACCGCCGGTGGCCGGCGCCACGAATCCGCCGAAGACGTAGATCTTTCCCTGGTAGCCGACCATCGCCTGGTGGTGCACCGGCCGCGCCATCGGCTTCTTCTTCGTCCAGCGATCGGTCGCCGGGTCGTACTCGAACACCGCGCCGCGCGCCTTCCCCGAGCCGAAGCCGCCGAGCACGTACAGCTTGCCGTTGACGGACGCGCCGTACAGCTCCTCGTCGGGCTCGGGGAACGGGGCGAGCCGCGTCCATCGCGCCTGCGTGACTCCGGTCGAGGCCAGCAGCAGGAGCACGATCGATGCGGTGGCGAGCACGGCGAGCGTGCGATGAGTCGTCGCGGACATGCGTTCCTCCAGGTGGGTGACAAGATACACCAATCGACCTGCGGGCGTTTTCACCGCGCTCCCTTTTGTGATACAAGCGCGCAAAGCTCGGGTTCAGGGAGGACCGATGTTTCATCTTCTGTTCAGGATGCTGGTGGTTGCTGCACTCATGGCACTTGCCGCCGCACCGGCGGCGACCCAGACGACCAACGCCGTCATTTCCGGCGTGGTGAGCGACGCACAGGGCGGCGTGCTGCCCGGCGTGACGGTCACGGTCCGCAACGCGGAAACCGGCTTCACGCGGACCGTCGTCACCGAAGAAGACGGACGCTATCGCCTCGCCGGGCTCGCGCCCGGCCGGTACGACCTGCGCGTGGAGCTGCCGGGATTCGGTCCCGTGGCCGTCACCGACCTCACGCTCACCACCGGCGGCGAAGTCGTCCGCGACGTGACGCTGCAGGTGCAGGGCGTCCAGGAATCCGTGCAGGTCAGCGCCGAGGCGCCCGTCGTCGAAACGACGCGGAGCGAGGTGTCGGGCGTCGTCACGCAGGAGCAGATGCAGATGCTGCCGCTCGAGACGCGCCAGCCGATCGGCCTCGCGCTGCTACTCCCCGGCACCAGCCAGGACGCGGTGCGCCCGCGGAAGTTCAATGCGAACATCGGCGCCGGCGCATTCACCCATGGCAGCGCGCTCCTCGTCGACGGCGTGTGGAACAAAGAGGGAAACACCGGCGAGCCGCGGCAGGACTTTCCGCAGGCCGCCATCCGTGAGTTCCGCGTCCTGGTGAGTCAGGCGCCCGCCGAGTACGGGTGGACCGCCGGCGGCGCGGTCAGCTTCGCCACCAAGAGCGGCACGAATCTCTGGACTGGCGAGGTGTTCGAGTTCCTGCGGAACAAGAGTCTCAACACGCGGAACCTGTTCGAGGAGGCCGCCGGCGTCAGGAAGCCGAACTTCGAGCGCCATCAGTTTGGCGGCGCGCTGGGCGGCCCGATCGTCCGCGACCGGCTGCATTTCTTCGCCGCGGCAGAGCGCACCGACACCACGCCGTACGCGACGGTGACCACCGGCCGCCCCGACCTGTATCGCGCGGTCGAGGGGACGTTCGCGGTTCCCGAGTACAGCAACATGGTGTTCACGCGCGGCGACATGCAGATCAATGCCGATCAGACGGCGTTCGCGCGCTACGCGTGGCAGGACTCCGACTTCACGTGCGAAGGGTGCGGCGGCAATCAGGCGTTCTTCTCGGGCAACGGCATTCAGCAGAAGCGCTACTCGCTCGTGGCGGGGCACACGTGGGTGATCTCGTCGCGCGTGTTCAACGAGATGCGCGGACAGGTGACGAACTACCACTTCCGTCAGCACCCTCCGGGCGTGCGGCCGCTGGAGGACCTGTTCGACAGCTCGCCCGCACGGACCGCGCCGCTGACGCAGGTCTACACCTTCCCCAGCCTCACCTGGGGGACCAACACCAACTACTACACGACGCAGTACGCGCGTGAGTTCCGTGACGATCTGTCGATCGCCGCGGGCGCGCACACGTGGAAGTTCGGTGGGGCGTTCCTGCATCTGACGATCATGGGTGACCTGCGAGACAACCCGGGCACCTGGACGTTCACGAACGACCAGTTGTTCGATCCAGGCAACCCGGCCATCATGCGAAACCTGACCGGGGCCCGCCTCTTCACGGCCGCGCTCGGGCAGTTCCCGCGCTACATCCCGAACCAGATGTGGAACGGCTACGTCCAGGACGAGTGGCGCGTACGGCCGAACCTGACGCTGAATCTCGGGCTCCGCTACGACCTGCAGGCCAAGGCGTTCAACGAGTATCTCGACCTGAGCGATCGGGCGCGGTTCCCCACGACGGGCACGGCCACGCAGATCCCGTACGTCGACTTCAGCAAGCGCGGCGACAGGAACAACCTGGGGCCGCGGCTCGGCCTCGCCTGGGATCTCAACGAGGGGCGCTCGGTCGTGCGGGCCGGGTACGGGATCTACTACAACCCGATGAACCTGATCGTGACGACGGTCGAGCACACCAACTTCCGCCAGGCGAACATCACGATCACGAACCCCTCGTATCCGGATCCGTACTTGGGACAGGATCCGCTTCGCTTCATTTCGACCGCGCCGCAGAACGTGTCGATCCTGGCCAACGACCTCGAGAACGCGGAATCGCACGCGACGACCGCGGGGTTCTCGCAGGAGCTGACCACGAACCTCGGCGTCCACCTCGACGTCGTCTACAACCGGATGATCAAGGTGCCGCAGGCCATCGACATCAATCCGCGCGCGCAGGGGACCACGGGACCACGGCCGCTCAACCAGTTCGCGCGCATCGAGGAGACCCGCTCGAACGGCGAGATCGACTACAAGGCGCTGATGGTCCGCGTCGATCGCCGCTTCGACAACCGGTTCCTCTACACCGTCTCGTACACGCTCGCGAAGTCGGACGGGAACGTGCCGTCGGGCGGCATCAACTCGCGCGTGACGCAGTCGGAGGCGCCGGAGCTCGACGAAGGGCCGGCCGTCAACGATCGGCGGCACGCGCTCGTGGCGAGTGGATCGGTGCTGCTCCCGTACGACATCAGCCTTGGCGCCGTGTGGCAGGTGCGGTCGACGATGCCGTTCAGCGCGCAGGCGGGCGTCGATCTCAACGGCGACGGCGTCAACACCGACTACGTGCCCGGCACCACGCGCAACATCGGCAACCGCGACAACGGGCGGCTGCTGCAGGCGGTCAACGCCTGGCGCGCCTCGCGCGGGCTCGGCGCCATTCCCGAGTCGCAGATCGACGAGAACGACTACGGCGGGGTCGACGTGCGCGCCGCCAAGACGTTCACGCTCGGTGGCATGCGCCGCCTGGAGCTGATCGGCCAGGTGTTCAACCTGTTCGGCCGCGACAATCTCCAGGCCGCATGGGTCACCAACGCGCTGTCGAACCAGTTTGGCCGCATCCGGCAGTCGTTCAACCGCCAGCAGGGCGAGGTGGCGATTCGGTTCGCGTGGTAATGCGGGTCCGACGGTTCGTGCTTCTGGCGGCGCTCGCGCTGTGGAGCGCGAGCGCCGGCGTCCAGGACGCGTCTTCACTCCTGAACGACGTGGCGCGGACGCTCGGCGCGACGGCACTGAAGAGCGTCCAGTACTCCGGCACCGGGTTCGCGTACGCGTTCGCGCAGAACTACCGCCCCGACGTGCCGTACCCGAAGTTCCACGCGACCTACTCACGCGCGATCGATTACGAGACAGGCGTCTCGCGTGAGGAGACGGTGCGGACTCAGTACGAGAACCCGCCGCGCGGCGGCGGCGGGCAGCCGCTCTACCGTGAGGCGCGGGCGGCGGCCATTACGGGCGAGACGTCAGGCTGGAGTGCCGGCGCGGTCGCGCTCACGCCGCACGGCTTCGTGCAGGCGGCCATGACCGCGGCGCCGTCAATCAACTCGCGGCAGGTGGGCGGCCGCGCGATGACCGTCATCTCCTTTACGGCGAGGAACCGCTACCGCGTCGAGGGGTACATCAACGCGCAGCACCTCGTCGAACGGATCGACACGTGGACGGCGAATCCGATCCTCGGCGACATGCTGATCGAGACGACGTTCGGCGAGTATCGGGACTTTGGCGGCGTGCGGTTTCCCACGCGGATCGTGCAGCGGCAGGGCGGCTTTCCGACGCTCGAGCTGTTCGTGACCGACGTGCGGCCGAATGCGGCCGTCGCGCTGCAGCCGCCGGCAGGCGGCGGCCCTGCGCCGGCGCGCGCCGAAGGGCACCGCATCGGTGAGGGCGTGTGGTACCTCGCCGGGGCGCCGGATCCGAACAGCCAGCTCGTCGAGTTCCGCGACTACACGGTCCTCATCGAATCATCGGTCACTGAGGCCCGGGCGCTCGCCAACCTCGCGGAGGCGCGGCGCCTCGTCCCGAACAAGCCCGTACGCTACCACGTCAACAGCCATCATCACGGCGACCATGCGGCGGGCCTGCGCGCCTTCGTGGCCGAGGGGGTGACGGTGATCACCCACGCGATGAACCGGCGCTTCTACGAGCAGACCGTACTGCGGAATCGGCACACGCTCGCGCCCGATGCGCTGGCGAAGGCGCCGCGGCCGGCCAGCTTCGTATGGGTCGACGACAGGCACGTGCTGAGCGATGGGACGCGGACGCTGGAGATCTATCACGTGCCGAACGGGCACGCTGCCAACCTCCTGATGGGATACATTCCGCAGGAGAAGCTGCTGATCGTCACTGACATCTTCAACGATTTCGGCGAGCCGCGGCCGAACGATCCGCCGTCCGGGGTGGTCAGCCCGTACTACGCGGCGCTTGGCGATCGCGTGCGGCAGCTCAAGCTCGACGTCGAGCGGATTGCCCCGTCGCACGGCAAGAGCACGGTGCCGGCGGAGAGGTTGTGGAAGGCGCTCGAAGGGAAAGTGGAAGCGCCTCGCGTGGCGCGGTAGTTGTCAGTTGTCAGTTGTCAGTTGTCAGTTGTCAGAGGGAGCACACGATGGTGTCATCATTCATGAAGCGTCTGCTCGCGGCCCTCGCGGCGTCACCACTCGCGCTGGCGGTCGTTGCCGCGCAGGCGCCCGAAGGGAAATGGGTCAACCTCGCGCCCTATCCGCAGCCGACGCAGGAGATCGGCAGCGCGATCGTCAACGGCAAGCTGTACATCCTGGGCGCCTACGGCGACAATGCGCCGAACGGGCTCGCCGGCTGGTTCAACGAATACGACCCCGCGACCGATCGGTGGACGAAGAAGCCCGACATTCCGATGCCGGTCCACCATCAGGCGATGGTCGGCTACAACGGGAAGGTCTACGTCTTCGGCGGCGGCATCATGCCGACGCCCGGCGGCGGCAACTGGTTTCCGACGAACCGCTCGTGGGAGTACACGCCAGCCACGAACACGTGGCGTGAGATCGCGGGGATGCCCACGCGCCGCGGCGGCGGGTTCGCCGTGGAGCTGGCCGGCAAGATTCATGTGATCGGCGGTGCCGGCTACCACCCGGGCCAGAAAGAGGACGTGTCGATCAGCGCGACGGTGCCGCACCGATCGGTTGCGACGCACGAGGTCTACGACCCGAAGACGAACACGTGGGAGACGCGCGCGACGATGAACGTGCCGAGGAATCATCTAGCGGGCGCGGCCGTCAACGGGAAGATCTACGCGATCGGCGGCCGCGTCGGCTGGTCCTTCGTCGGGTCGAGCGCGGTCGACACCGTGGAGGAGTACGACCCGGCGACCGATCGCTGGCGCACGCGCTCGCGCATGCTCTTCCCGCGCAGCGGGATGGCCTATGGTACGGACGGCCGACTGATCTATACGGCCGGCGGCGAGTATCTCGATACCGAGATGGTCGGTGTCTTCCGCAACTTCGAAGCGTACGATCCGGCGCGCGACCGCTGGTATTCGCTCCCCGCGATGCCGACGGCACGGCACGGCTTCGCGGGCGGCATCATCGGTAACCGCTTTCACACCGTCAGCGGCCAGCTCCAGAGCGGCACGGGCGGTGGCGGCCCAGGATCGTCGCCGGCACACGAGGCATTCGAATTCGAGCGGGCGCCCGGCGCGACCGCGAGCAGGTAGGTCTCCTCATGGCATCACGTCTTCGATGGATGGCATTCGTCGTCTTGCTCGGCGCGACGCTCGTCGACGCCCAAACGCAGGGACGGTGGATACGGCTGGCGCCACTGTCCGAAGCCAACGAGGAATGGGACAGCGCCGTCGTCAACGGCAAGCTGTACCTGTTCGGCGGCAATCCTGTGGCGGTCGGCGGCAAGCAAGGCGCCCCTCCGGGACTTGTCTTCGAGTACGACCCCGCGGCCGACCGCTGGACGAAGAAAAAGAACATGCCGCAGCCGGCGCATCACAACGCGGTCGTCGGGTACAACGGCAAGATCTACGTGTTCGGCGGCGCCGTGCAGCGCAAGCCGGGCGGCCCCACGCAGTACCCGATCGACAACTCGTGGGAGTACGACCCGGCCGCCGACTCGTGGCGCGCGCTCGCGCCGATGCCGCTTCGGCGGATGGCGGCGGCGGCCGTGGAGTCGGGCGGCAAGATCTTCGTGATTGGCGGCGCCGGCCCATGGCCCGGGCTCGAGAACGAGCCGCTCGGCGGCGAGGCGCCGGCGCGGATCGTCGATGCCAACCACATGTACGATCCCGCAGCCAACACATGGACGCCGCGCCAGACGCTGCCGACGCCGCGGACGCACATGTTCGTCGGCGCCGTGAACGGCCGGATCTACGTCATCGGCGGCCGCGTGGGGACGATGCAGGTGGTGACCGGCAGCACGACGGATCTCGTGGAGGAGTACGACATTGCGGCGGATCGATGGGGTGCCGTGAAGCTGCGGATGCCGACGCCGCGCGACGGCGGAACAGTCGGCGTGTACCAGGGGCGCATCTACGTCGCGGGCGGGCAGAGCATCACGGCGATCAGCAACTCCGTCTCGCGCGCGCTCGAGGCATACGATCCGGCGACCAACACGTGGAGCATTCTGCCGACCGTGCCGCTCGCGCGGCACGGGCAGGGTGGCGGGGTCATCGGCAATCGCTTCCATGTCGTCGGCGGCCACATCACGGCCGCCTTCAGCGGAGGGGAGCCGCTCAATGTTCCGGTCCACGACGCGTTCGAATTCGCTCGCTGAACTGCTCGCCGTTACCCTCGTCATGGCGCTGGTCGTCGCCGCGGCACGCGCACAGTCGCCGCCTGCACAGGCGGTCGACGAGAACGGCGCGCCGATGTTCAAAGTCGATCCCTTCTGGCCGAAGCCGCTCCCGAACCGCTGGAGCATGCAGCAGGTCACGGGGATACATGTCGATCACCTCGATCACATCTGGTTCCTGAACCGCGGCAACGCCGCCGAGGGAGACGAGATCGGCGGCAGCGGCACGCCGCCGCGCATCGACTGCTGCGTGCGCGGACCCGAGGTCATCGAGCTCGATCAGGACGGGAACGTCGTCAATGCCTGGGGTGGCCCCGGGTATCACCCGCTCTGGCCGACGAACCTGCAGACCGTCATCGCCGACACGAAGGGGTTCGTCTGGGTCTCGGGCACGGCGCCGCAGGACAGCATCCTGAAATTCACGCGCGACGGAACGTTCGTGTGGGACTTCGGCCATCGTCCACCGCCGGGGGCGGAGAAGGCGCCGGAGAACAATCAGGAAACCAGCTATCTCATCAACAAGGGGCGCTTCCAGCTCGACGAAGTCGCCAACGAGCTGTACATCATTCAGCAGAAGCGCGTGCTCGTGTACGACGCGACGACCGGCGCGTACAAGCGCGGATGGGGCGGGCACGGGATGCCGCTCAGCGAGATCAGCAACGACCGGATTCCCAGCTACACCTGGACCGGCGCGCCGCCGCCCGACGAGAAGAACTTCGTGCCAGACCTGCACTTCGTCGAGATCTCGCGCGACCGCCTCGTCTACATCGGCGAGCGCGGGCAGAACCGGATCCAGGTCTTCACGCCCGACGGGAAGTTCGTGAAGTCGTTCTACGTCTCTCCCGGCACGCCCGGGCAGCGCGTCACCGAAGGGTGCGGCGGCCTCAACAACCCGAAGCTGCCCCCCTGCGGCACCACCTACAAGCTGGCAATCTCACGCGACGCGCAGCAGAAGTATCTCTATGTGGCCGACGGGACGAACAACCGCGTCTGGATTCTGGACCGCCAGACCGGCAAGACGCTCGGATCGTTCGGCGGCAACGGCCGCTACTCGGGGCAGCTCCACTGGATCAACGCGATCGCGCAGGACTCGAAGCTGAATATCTATACAGGGGAAGTGGAGCACGCGAAGCGGATTCAGAAGTTCATGCCGGTACTCGCCGTAGCGGGTAATCAGTAGGCAGTAGGCAGTAGGCAGTAGGCAGTAGGCAATAGGCAGTAGGCAGTAGGCGACGATGCCTCCCTCACGTCGTTGGAACCGTTGCTCCGACGACGGTATCGTGAAAAGCAGTCCTGTCTACTGGCGGCCGGCGGCCTGCCGTTCGCGCTCGGCGCGCACGAAGAACACCCCTTCGGTGACGACGGCATCGCCCGGCTGCAGGCCGGCGACGACCAGCATGCGGTCGCCGCTCGCATCGCCCACTTCCACCTTCCGCTCGACGAACCGCCCGCGTTGCGCCTCGTCGGCGACGTAGACGACCGAGTCGGTCCCGACCACCTGAATGGCCGTTCTTGGCACGAAGACGCCCACTCGTTCCGCCGCTTCGCCGACCTCGACGTCCACGTACATCCCCAGCCGAAGCTGGCCGCCGCCGTTTGGTACCTCGACGCGCAGCTTCGCCGTCCGCGTCTCCTGTTGGACCTGCGGATCGATGTAGCTGACGCGCCCGCGGAGAGCGAGGCCGGGATACGCGGCGCTCGTCACGGTCGCCGGGCTGCCGACGCGGACGCGCGCGAAGTCGCGCTCGAACAGATCCGCGATCACCCAGACGGTCGACAGGTCGACGATCGTGAAGAGCGGCGTCGCCGGGTCGATGTTCTGACCGATGTTGACCGTCCGGCGCGTCACGACGCCCGCAAACGGCGCGCGCACGGGCATCGTCGTCACGACGTCCTGCGGGCCGGTGAGCCGCTGCGTCCGCTCCTCCGGGATGCCGAGGAGCGCGAGCTTCGTCCGTGCGACTTCGACGTCGGCGTCGACGCGCGCCCGATCGGCCTCATGCATCTCGAGCTCCTCGCGGCTCGCTGCGCCGATTGCTGTGAGGCGCTGCGTCCGGGTCTGGCGCTGTTGGTGCACGAGCTGCTCGGCGCGGGCAGCGATGAATGCGGTCTGCGCTTCGGCGAGCTCGGGGCTATAGACGGTGGCGAGCGGATCCTGCGCATTCACGCGTGCGCCCAGCTCGGCGTGCACCTGGGTGACGCGCCCGGAGACGAGCGACGTCACCGCGACTTCGCGGTAGGCGTTCGGCTGAACCACTCCCGGGAGTCGAAGCTGGGTCGCCGCGCTGCCGGCCGTGGCGGGCGCGGTCCGGATGCCGGCGCGGTCGGCCATCTCCGGCGTGAGGGTGACGACGACGTCCTCGCCGTGCCCTGGTGCGGGACCGGCAAGACCGGGAGCTGGCGCGCCATGCCCCGGGTGCGCATCCCCGCCGGGTGCGACCATTACGGATCCCGAGACGGTCGTGTCCGCCGCCGGCGCGCCGGCGCCGCGCAGCGAGTACCCGATTGCCATGCCGACCGCGATCAGCGCAGCGCCGCCTGCCGCCACGAGCACCCGGCGCGCCCCGTCGCCGTTCACGGAATCTCCCCGTACGCGCGGGCGACCGCGGTGCGCGCGTCGTAGGCCCGCATCAGCACGTCGGTGTAGCCGGCCTCCACGTCGAGGTAGCGCCGTTGCTCGGTCAGGACGTCGGACAGCGGAAACCGACCCAGGTCGTACGCTTCGAGCATGACCTCCACATTCTGACGCGCAAGGCTCCGAATCGTCGTGGCGTACAGCTCGACCGCGCGTCGCGTCTCCCGCTCGCGCGCGGACGCGGCGTCGATCTCGGCCCGGGCGGCGCGCTGCCTGGCGGCAAAGAGCGCCTCGGCGCCCTTCCGTTCCGCCTCGATGGCGGCCAGCGTGCCCTGACTGCGGTTGTTGACCGGCAGGTTGACGCGTGCGCCGATCGTCACGGTATGAAAGATATCGTGAATTCGCATCGACGTGCCGCGCGCGTCGATGCCGAACAGGTCGAATCCGAACGCCGATCGCGTGTACCCGGCCGCCAGCGTGACGTCGGTTCGGGCCTCCTGCCGCGCCGCCTGCGCGCGCAGGTCGGCGACGTTGATCCGCGCGATCGCCTCGCGCAGATCCGGCCGCGCTTCGAGTGCGGCCGTAGGCGTCAGGCGGGGCGTCGGAGGGACCGCCGCGAGCGCTTCGAGCGTATCGGCGAGCATCAGCGGTGCGTCGGGCGCGAGCCCGACGGTCGCCTTGAGCTCGATCAGCGCCGCGGCGACGTCGCCGCCGGCCAGCGCGGCTTCCGCCTCGAGGCGCATCGCCTCGACGGCCGCCAGGTTCGCGTCGAGCTTCGGCGTCCCGCCTTCGGTGACACGGCGGTCGAGCAGGTCGCGCATGCGCCGCGCGGCCATCAGCGATTCGTTGATGACGTCGAGCGTGCGCTGCGCCGCCAACAGACGTCCTGCCTGCTCCCGTACCATGGACGCGACGAGACGCTCGCGGTCCCTGATCGCGAGCGCCGTCACCTCGCCCGTGCTGCGCGCGGCGGCGACGCGCGCGGGCCGTCGGAACAGATCGAGCGGCCACTCGACGCCGACGCTCGTCGTCATCATGCCGCCGCGCCCCTGCTCCTGGCTCGCGGCAAGCATCGGATTCGGCCGCAGAGCGGCCTGCGTGACCTCGCCGGCGACGACGCCGAGCTCGGCGCGCGCCGCCTGCAGATCCGGCGACCGCTCGAGGGCCACTGCCACAAGCTGTTCGACCGTGACGGCCTGCGACAGGGCGGGAGACGGACGGAGCAGCAGGCCGCCGAGACAGAGCGCAAGAGAGAGAAGTCGTGTCGTCCTGGTCATTGCACGTTTCCTTCGAAGCTCGCCGACCCGCGTCCCACAGGTCCGTCCCACTCGAGGGTCATCTGCCACGAGCCGGCCATGCCGAACTCGGCGGTCGCCTCGTAGAGGCCCGGCGTACCCGTCCGCGCAATCGTGATCGGACTCGTCATCACCATGCCCGGCATCGCCATCGACGCGGCAAGCCGGACGTCGCCGACGTCGACCAGCCCGTTCGTCTCGGCCGAGCGGAATGCGATGACGACGCGGTTGCTGCCCTGGCGCAGTTCGCCCGGCGGATTCGACAGCGTGATCACCAGATTGCCGCTCCGCACCGTTTCGAGCGTGACGCCCGGGTCCGGCGCGCCCTGGCGCGTGTAGAGCCACCAGCCGCCGGCAAGCGCGGCGATCAGGCCGATCACGATCGCCGCCGTTCTGGTCCGGCTCAGGCCGGACGCGACGTACGACGGGGAGCGGGGCGCCACGATAGCGCTGTCCCCGGCAGACGTGGCGTCCGGCTCTAGCCGGACCTCGGCGGCCAATCTGCGCTCCTGAATCCAATAGAACAACACCGGCGTGACGATGAGGACGTACAGCAGCGACGACACCATGCCGCCGAGTACTGGTGTCGCCAGCGGCTTCATGACCTCGGCCCCCACGCGTCCGCTCCACATGATCGGAAGGAGTCCGGCCACGACGGTCGAGACCGTCATCACCTTCGGCCGCAGCCGCAGCAGCGCGCCTTCCATGACCGCGTCGCGCAGATCCTGTCGTGTCAAGGTGCCGCCGCGCTCGCGCTGCGTCCGCCGCACGGCCTCCTCGAGATAGATGACCATGACGACGCCCGTCTGGACCGCCGTGCCGAAGAGCGCGATGAAGCCGACCCAGACCGCGACCGAGAAGTTGTAGCCGAGCAGCCAGAGCAGGTAGACGCCGCCCGTGAGCGCGAACGGCACCGTCAACAGCACGTGCGCCGCCTCGAGCGCCGAGTGGTAGGTGAAGTACAGCAGCGCAAAGATGACGAGGAGCGCGATCGGCAGAATGATCTCGAGCCGTCGGCGCGCCAGCTCCTGGTTCTCGTAGCGGCCGCTCCAGCCGACGAAGTAGCCGGGCGGCAGCGCCACACGCGCGCTCACGGCCTCTCGCGCCTCGTCCACGAAGCCGCCGACGTCGCGTCCCTGCACGTTCAAGAGCACCGTGGCGAGGATCAGCCCGTTCTCGGACGTGATCATTGCCGCGCCGCGGGTCTGCTCGAACGTGGCGACCTGTCCGAGCGGCACCTGCTCGCCTGCGGGGGTCGCGACGAGCACGTTGCCGAGCGTCTGCACCTCGTCGCGGTACTCGGCCGCGTACCGCACCCGCACCGGGAAGCGCTGCCGCCCTTCGAGCGTGCGCGTGACGACGCGCTCGCCGACGGCGGTCTCGATGACCTCCTGCACGGCGGCGATGGAGAGTCCGTAGCGGGCCGCCGCCTCGCGGTTCACGCGGACGTTGAGATATTGGGCACCGACGAGCGGCTCCGGGTAGACGTTGACCGCGCCCGGTACCGACCGCAGCACGTCCGCGACCTGCCGCGCGAGGCCGTCGAGCACCGCGAGATCGCTGCCGTAGATCTTCACGCCGATTTCCGATCGCACGCCGGTCGACAGCATGTCGATCCGATTGATGATCGGCATCGTCCAGATGTTGGTGACGCCGGGGAGCTGCGCGGCCGCGCCGAGCTCGGCGCGCAGCCGTTCGATCGTCATGCCGGAGCGCCACTGGCCGCGCGGCTTCAGATGGACGACCGTCTCGGTCATGTTCGGCGGCGACGGGTCGGTCGACGTGTCGGCGCGTCCGACCTTCGCCACCGCGTACTCGACCTCGGGCACCTGCATCAGCGCGGCGTTCTGCACCCGCGCGATCTCGGTGTTCTGCTCGAGCGAGATGCTCGGGTCGGTGATCGGCATGAACAGCAGATCGCCCTCGTTGAGCGGCGGCATGAACTCGCTGCCGATCCGCGTGCCGACGACGAGCGCCCCGGCCAGCACCAGCGTCGCGGCAGCGAGCGTCGCCCACCGGTGCCCGAGCGCCGCGGCGAGCGCCGGACGGTAGATCCACTGCAGCGCGCGCATCACCGGGTTCGCGCGCTCGTCGTGCATCCGTCCGCCGAGCAGCAGCGTGCAGAGCACCGGCACGAGCGTGACGGCGAGCACGGTGGCGGCGAGCACGGCAAACGTCTTGGTGAACGCGAGCGGCTGGAAGAGCTTGCCGGCCTGGCCGGTGAGCGCGAAGACCGGCACGAATGCCAGGAGGATGATCGTCATCGAGAAGAACACCGGCCGCCCGACGAGCCGCGTCGATTCGAGGACCCCCTCCCACACCGCGCGGCGGTTGCGCACGTCGATGCCGCTCCGCTCGATCTGCCGGAACGCGTTCTCGGTGACGACGATGCCGGCGTCGACGAGGACGCCGATCGCGATGGCGATCCCCGCGAGGCTCATGATGTTGGCCGAGATGCCCACGTAGTACATGAGCAGGAACGAGATGAGCACCGCGAGCGGCAACGGGAGCGTCACGACGAGGATCGAGCGCGCGTGCATCAGGAACACGATGTGGGCCACGGTGACGAGCGCGATCTCTTCGACGAGCGTCAGCCGCAGCGTGTCGACCGCCTGCGAGATCAGCGTCGACCGGTCGTAGAACGGCACGATGCGCACGCCCTCCGGCAGGCCGGGGCCGATCTGCGCGATGCGCGCCTTGACGCCGTCGATGACCTGCTGGGCGTTGGCGCCGCTCCGCGCCACAATCACGCCGCCGACCGCTTCCGTCGTCCCCTTCACGAGCGAGGCGAGGCGGAATGCGTCGCCGACGCGCACCTCGCCGATCTGATGCACATAGACCGGCACGCCGTTGTAGGCGCCCACGACGATCTGCGCGATGTCGTCGACGGACTGGACGAGGCCGACGCCGCGGACGATCGACCACGTGCCGCTCGCCTCGAGCACGTTCCCGCCGACGTTCTGGTTGCTGTTGCGGACCGCCTCGACGACCTCGCCGAGCGAGATGTCGTAGGCGCGCAGCCGGTTCGGGTCGACGTCGATCTGGTACTGCCGCACGTGCCCGCCGATCGAGGCGACCTCGGCGACGCCGGGCACGGCGTTGAGCTGATAGCGGATGAACCAGTCCTGGAGCGTCCGCAGCTCGCGCAGCGAATGCCGGCTGCTCTCCACCGTGTACCAGAAGACATGGCCGACGCCTGTGGCGTCGGGTCCGAGGGTAGGCGTTGTCCCTTCGGGCAGCTGGGCCGACACGAGCCCGAGCCGTTCGAGCACCCGCGTCCGTGCGAAGTACTGATCGACCTCGTCTTCGAAGATGACGTAGATCATCGAGAAGCCGAACGCCGACTGCGATCGCACGACGCGGACGCCGGCGAGCCCCTGCAGGCTGACGGTGAGGGGATACGTGACCTGGTCTTCGACTTCCTGCGCGCCGTGGCCCGCCCACTCGGTGAAAACGATGACCTGGTTGTCGGAGAGATCGGGAATCGCGTCGATGGGCGTCGCGCCCGCCGCCCACCAGCCCCAGGCGCCCAGCCCGCACGCCAGCAGGATGACGAGGACGCGATTGTTGAGCGACAGCTCGACGACTCTGTTGAGCGTACTAGTGTCCTCCCGCCTCGAGATGCTGCAGGAGCTCCAGCGGGACGCCGCCAGGGCCTTCCAGGTACACCGTGCGATGCGCGAGCTGATCGGGTGGCGCGCAGTACAGCCGGCGGACGCCTCGCTCGCCGTGCTCGCCGTCGGAGGTGACGAAGCGGCAGGCCGGATTGATTCGCGGATTCGGGTTCGAGGTGAACGACGCGCCGTCGGCCTTGAGTGAACCGACCACGCGTTCGAGCTCGATCGGGCCGAACGCAATGTGGTCGATCGTGCGGCCGGCGGCCGGCGCGGCGCCGGCATCGTGTACGGCGAACAGGTAGAAGACGCCGAGGTCGCGATACCGAACCGCGTCGATCACGCCCCTGTACTTTGTGCGGTCGCCGCCGAACGCGCGGACGTACCAGCGAAGGGCCGCATCCGGGTCGGGAACGCGCAGCCCGACGTGGTGCAATCCCAGCGCGTCGGGATCCTCGATCAACTGGAGCCTGGTGCCCCAGGGATCCTCGACGATCGCCTGCTTGCCCAGGCCCGGGACCTCGGTGAGCGGACTGACGATCTTCACGCCTGCGGTCCGCAGCGCGTCCATCTTGGCGGTGAGATCCGCGAAGGAGAAGCCAATGTGATCGAGCACGCTGCCGGCGCTGGGCCTGGCGTCCGGCGACAGCGTGAAGAGCAGCTGCACCGGCAGCGGATGGTCGCCGGGCCATTTGCTCCACGCGACCGATTCCGGCGTCTCGCCGACGATGCCCCCCATGTGCTGGATGTACCAGTCGCGCGCGCGCTCGACGTCGGCGACGGCGAGATGGACGTGATCGAACGGCTCGGTCGACTGCGCGAACGCCGGCGCGCACACGGCCAGCAGGAGTACAGCCGTACGCACCGGCAGCCGGAGTCGCATGCGCGTACAGTATCGCATCGCCAGGTCCGCCTACAGGCGGACACCACGTTCCTGGGGACGTCCGGCCTTAGCCGGACTTTCGCCGCTGCGGCGAGATCCTGCATCCATTGAACGGACCAAGAGAAGGCGGGATAATCCGTCCCGCACGATGAAGGTCCTGTGGCTGCACGGCGCGTTCGTCCTGCTCGCGGTCTCCGCCGCGGCCCAGGCCCCTGACGCGCGCCGGTCGCTCTTCGACGCAGTTCAGCGTGGCGATGCGCCGGCGGCCGCGCGTGCGCTCGACGGCGGGATCAGTCCGTCCGTGACCGACCCCGACGGCGTCCCGGCGCTCATGCTCGCGGTGCTCTTCGGCGACGCCGCGATGGTCGACCTCCTGTTGAAGCGCGGTGCCGATCCGAATCAGACGGATCCGACCGGCGCGACGCCGCTGATGTGGGCGGTTCCCCATCTGGAGAAGGTCCGGCTGCTCGTCGATCGCGGGGCGAACGTCAACGCGCGGTCGTCAGGTCTCGGTCGCACCCCGCTGCTCGTGGCCGCGGCCTCTCCGGGATCGGTTGACGTGCTCACGCTGCTGCTGGCGCGCGGTGCCGACCTGCGAGCCACGGACACGGCCGGATTCAACGCGCTTGCCGTGGCCATGCAGTCCGCCGACGTCGACGTCGTGCGGTTTCTGGTCGATCGCGGCCTCGACCCCAACGAGGACATGCCGCCGGCGGCGCTGCGGGCTGTGTACGCACGGCCCCGTCCCGCCCTGGTCGAGTACTTGATGGCGCGCGGCCTGAGGATTCTTCCCGACGCGCTGACGGGCCCGCTGGGGTGGCAGAGTCCGGACCTGATCGGACGGTGGATGGCCCGGGGCGCCGACGTGAACGCGCGCGCCGGCAATTACGAGGTGACGCCGGTGATGCGGGTTGCCGCCTCCGAGACTGCCGGGGTGAAGACGCTCCAGCTCCTGCTCGAGCGCGGCGCCAACCCGAACGCGGAAACGATCGAGGGGGAGCGTCCGCTCGATTGGGCCGTGCTGCGCGGCGACCGCGAGCGGATTGCCGTGCTCGAAAAACATGGCGCGATGCGCGGCAAGGGCCCGCGCCGGCACGAGCCGCCCGCCCCGACCGGCACAGGCCCCGGCGATCCGCGGCTGTCGGTCGCGAGAAGCGTGTCGCTGCTTCTCAGGGCCGCCCCGCCGATGTTCGAGCAGCGCAAGTGCTACACCTGCCATCACAACACGGTGCCTGCGGAAACGGCGGCGCTGGCGCGGCGGAAGGGGGTCGCGGTACCGGAGGATCTGGCGCGAAAGAATCTCGACGACATTCTGGCGGTGCTGCGGCCCGCGGCCGCGCCGGCCATGCAGGGGCGGCAGAACGTGCCCGGCGGCGTGGCCCTGACGGTCGGCTACGGGCTGAGCGCCCTCGCGGCGGAAGGCTACGCGCCCGACAAGGTCACCGCCTCGCACGTGCATTGGACGCTCGCCACGCAAATGCCCGACGGCAGCTGGCTCGGCAACGGACAGAATCGTCCGCCGATCGAGTTCAGCACGGTGAGCCACACCGCGATCGCCGTTCGGGGACTGACGCTGTACGCGATTCCCGCGCGCAAGCCCGAGTTCGACCGGGCGTTGCAGAGAGCGCGGACCTGGCTGACGAGTGCCGACGCCCCCACGACCGAGGAGCGCGCGATGCGGCTGATGGGCCTCGTGTGGAGCGGGGCGCCGCAGGATGTCGTGAAGGCCGCCATCGGCGAGATCGTTCGGCGGCAGGCGCCGAGCGGCGGCTGGTCGCAGCTGCCCCAGCTCGAGCCGGACGCATACGCGACGGGACTGTCGCTCGTCGCGCTGCACGAGGCGCGGATGCCCGTCACCGCCGATGTCTATCGCAAGGGCATCCGCTTCCTGCTCGCGACGCAGTATCCCGATGGCGCGTGGTTCGTGCGGACGCGGTCGTTCCCCACGCAGCCCTATTTCGAAAGCGGCTTCCCGTTCGACCGCCATCAATGGGTGTCCGCGGCGGGAACCGCGTGGGCGGCGCAGGCGATTGCGCTGACGCTGCCCGACGCGGCGGCGCGACGACGAGACTAGCGCGAGTCGCGCGAGGAATACGGCGTCTGGGTCGCCGGTCCCACGCCGGCAATCAGGATCCAGAGGTCCTCCGCCTTCGTGCCGTCGTAGTGCACGCCGTGCGCGAGATCCCGGATGAAGCCGCCCTTCGGCACCCCGACGGTCCGATTCTTGTCGAGCTCGGTGCCCGTGCCGATGTACATCCGTCCGTCCATGACCATGATGACGCGCTCGGCCGGATGCGAATGCAGCCCGCTCCACTGGTGCGGCTTCCGGCGGATGTAGCGCACGTAGAGACCCGGCTTGTTCGGATCGCCGACGAGCGTGACCGAGGACGCCGCGTCGCTCTGCTCCCAGGCCAAATCTTCGAGGCGCTTCGCCTGGCGCACCTGGTCGAGCGGCCGCGGGGCCGCACTCAACTCGGACGGGGTTGCGGGCTTGCTGGGTGCGACGGGTCCCATGCCGACGAACAGCAGCGTCACCGTCTCGTCCTTCGAGCCGTCGTAGTGGACCGTGTTGGCGAAATCCGTGACGAACGTCCCGGCCTTGAGCGGCACTGTGCTCGGCGGATCGAGCCGGCCGCTGCCAACCCAGAAGGTGCCGTCGAGCACCACAGCGTGCCGGTCGCTTTCGTGGCTGTGGGGCTGGCTCCAGATGTTCGGCGGCCGCCGCTGGAGCGTCACGTACATGCCCGGTTTCGACGGGTCGCCGTAGAGCAGCGCCGTGGACGTGCCGGTGTCCGTCTTCCGCCACTGGATCTGTTCGGGCAGCGTGTACTCCCGAATGGTGCGGTCGAGGACGACGGCCTGGGCGGCGTAGGCGGCGGCCGCCATGGTGAGCAGCGCCGCCGCGACGGGAGCAGATGTCGGTCGTCTGGTCATAGGTGCTCGGATTATGACTCAGACGGTTCGGTATGGGGCCGTCGCCAACCGGGGTAGGATGGATCGTTCTGGAGGCCAGCATGCGCCCGATCACGTTCATTGCCGCGACAGCCATCGTCCTGTTGACCGCGCCGGCGTCCGCTCAGGAGTGGAGCGAGTTCACGAGCCTCGAGGATCGCTTCATGGCGAACTTTCCGGGGCAGCCGACCATCACGCAGACGACCTACACGTCGCAGTTCGGCGCGGAGCTTCCGGCGCGGGTCTACAGCGCGACCCAGGGCCAGAGCCGCTACATCCTGACCGTCGTCGACTACAGCCAGATCGAGAAGATCCTGGCAGAGAAGGCGAAGTCGTGCCCCGCTGGCGCCGAAACGTGCCGCGGCGGCGGCAGCTCCACCGGGCCGGGCTACTCGCGGGCCGACTACAACGGCGCCGTCATCTACGCCACCTGGCAGCTGATGCAGCGCGACGCGAAGGTGACGCACTTCTTGTGGAACAACATCGATCTGGTCGGCGGCCATCAGATCCACTTGACGAACCGCGACGGATCGCGGACGCTCGCCGCCGTCTACATGCACGACCAGAAGATGTACATCGTCGAGGGGACCGTGCCGGAGGGCTATCCGGAGCCGGGGCTCTTCCAGCAGTCGCTCGCGTGGCTCGACGAGAAGGGCAATCCGGTCCGGTACCAGACGCTCTACCATCACGCGTTTCCCGCGCCGCCTCGCCAGCGGTAGTCCCATGGCCAGCAGCATCACCACGAGCCCGGCCTCACCCGCGCTCGCGACCGTGCCTCTGTGGATCGAGGGTCGAGAGGCGGCGTCCGAGACCTCGCGTGTCGGCGACGTCACGAACCCGTCGACCGGCGAGGTCGTCCGCGTCGTGCCGTTTGGTACGGCGGCCGATCTCGACGCAGCCGTGCGGGCGGCGACCGCGGCCCTGCCGGCCTGGCGCGCAACGCCGCCGCTCCGCCGCGCGCGGATCCTCACGCGCTTCCGCGAGCTGGTCGAGCGCGATCAGAGGAAGATCGCGGCCGTCATCAGCCAGGAGCACGGCAAGGTCTTCCTGGACGCGATGGGCGAGGTGCAGCGCGGCATCGAGGTCGTCGAGTTCGCGAGCGGCGCGCCGCAGCTCCTGAAGGGGTCGTACTCGGAATCGGTCGGCCGCGGTGTCGACGCGTACTCGCGCCTCGAGCCGGTCGGGGTCTGCGCCGGGATCACGCCGTTCAACTTTCCCGCGATGGTCCCGATGTGGATGTTTCCCGTCGCGCTCGCGTGCGGCAACACGTTCATCCTGAAGCCGTCCGAGAAAGACCCGTCGGCAAGTCTTCTGCTGGCCGAGCTGCTGAAGGAAGCCGGCTTGCCGGACGGCGTCTTCAACGTCGTGCACGGCGACCGCGAGGTCGTCGACGCCATCCTGCATCATCCGGGCATTCACGCGGTGTCGTTCGTCGGCTCGACGCCCGTCGCGAAGCACATCTACGCCACGGCGGCCGCGGCCGGCAAGCGGGTGCAGGCGCTCGGGGGCGCCAAGAACCACGCCGTGGTGCTGCCGGATGCGGACGTGGCGCTCGCGGCGGATGCGCTCGTCGGTGCCGGGTACGGCTCCGCGGGCGAGCGCTGCATGGCCATCTCGGCCGTCGTCGCGGTCGGTGCGGTGGGCGACCCGCTGGTCGCGAAGATCGCGGAGCTGGCGCGCGCGCTCAAGGTCGGTCCGAGCACCGCGGACGGCGCGGAAATGGGGCCGCTCGTCACGCGCGCGCATCGCGACCGCGTGGCCGCGTACGTCGACGCGGGTGTGGCCGAGGGCGCCGAGCTCGTCGTCGATGGCCGTGGTCTACGCGTGGCCGGGCACGAACACGGGTTCTTCCTCGGGCCGACGCTGTTCGATCGGGTCACGCCCGACATGGCGATCTATCAGGACGAGATCTTCGGGCCCGTCCTCGTCGTGTTGCGCGTCGACACGCTCGAACAGGCAATCGATCTGGTCAACCGGAATCCGTACGGAAACGGCACGGCCATCTTCACGAATTCGGGCGGCGCCGCCCGGCGGTTCGAGGAGCAGATCGAGGTTGGCATGGTCGGCATCAATGTGCCCATTCCGGTGCCGATGGCGTTCTACTCGTTCGGCGGGTGGAAGCAGTCGCTCTTCGGCGACCTGCACATGTACGGGCCGGAAGGGATTGCGTTCTACACGCGCACCAAAGCGGTGACGAGTCGGTGGCCGAAAGACGACGTCGGCCCGTCCGGCCTCGTGATGCCGACGCTGGGCAGCTGACTCGATTAGGCCGCGTCCTGTCGGCGGCAGCCAGGCACAACAAGACGTGCTCAGCCGACGAGCGGGTTCCGCACCCGCAGCGACGGGTACATCGAGAAGTCGCGATCGGTGGTCCACAGCTCGCGCACTGCATGGGTCAGGCAGAGGGCCGCAATCCGGGCGTCATGGACGCGCGGCCCCGATACGCGCGCCTGGGCGACGAGCGCCCGCAGCACGGTCCAGCAGTCGGCGTCCTCGGCGAGCCCGACGAGGGACGGCGACTCGAACCAGGCATCGAGCTGGTCCAGCGCCGCCGCCAGCGGTGTCGGCGTGCGGAAGATGCGCGGGTGCGTCGCGATCGCCAGGAACTCGTGGGCGCAGGGCCAGGGGATGGCCCACGCCTCGGCGCCCTCGGCCAGACGGCGGATCGCCGCTTCGGCGGGCACGTGCCACTCGGAGTCCTCCCGGTGCGCGTACACCAGGACGTTGGTATCGACGGCGATCATGCGCCGCGCTCCGCGTAGGTCAGGTCGCGGATGGCCTCCCAATCGCGCAGGGACGCCCCGGCCGCGAGGCCGTCGCCCCGAAATCCGGCCTTTCGGAGCGTGAAGCGTGCGGCGGGCCGGCGGCCGCCGACCACGGTGCGCAGCCCCCGTTCGATGAGCGCGCGGACGGTGGTGCCCTCCCGGAGGGCGACGCGCTTGGCCTCGCGCAGGAGGGCATCAGGAATCTCAACGGTTGTCTTCATACATCGAGATATATCACATCACCCATATAGATGGTCCAACCGATCCTTGACGCTTCGCCGACGGTCGGCCCATCATGGGCGCCGCGGGTCCGCGTCCTTTCCCCCCTGCGATGCTCGTCACGCACATGAGGTGCCGCGCATGATGTCAGACCGTCGCCAGTTCCTGCGTTTCGTCGCCGCCAGCACCGTGGTGACGCCCACGACGCGCGCCTGGGCGCAGCAACTCCTCAGCGCGCACGACCCGGCGCTGCCGGCGAGCGCGAAGGACTTCCTCCAGGTGACGGATTTCGAGGAGGCTGCACGGCGCGCCCTCCCGCCGGCCCATTGGGGCTACATGGCCACCGGCGTGGACGACGACCGGACGCTCAGGGCCAACGTCGACGCGTTCACGCGCATCGGCCTCAAGCCACGGGTGCTCGTGGACGTCTCGAAGGCCGACCTGCGCGTGGACGTGTTCGGCGCCACCTGGGAGACGCCCATCTTCCTCTGCCCGGTCGGCGGGCAGCGCGCGTTCCACGCCGAGGGCGAGCTGGCGGCGGCCCGGGCGGCGCGGGCCAGACGCCACACGATGATCTTGTCGTCGGCAACCACCTATGGGGTCGAAGAGGTGGCCAGGGCGCTGGGCACGCCGCCATGGTACCAGCTCTACATGCCGCTGCAGTGGGCCGAGACGGAGAAGCTCGTCAAGCGCGTCGAGGACGCCGGCTGTCCGGCGCTCGTCTGGACGGTCGACCTGCTCGCGGGCCGGAACACCCCGACCGCGACGCGGTTCGCGCGGCAGGATACGCGCGACTGCGTCGCCTGCCACGTGCGGGGGCGCGGCACGCCGATTCATCGTCCGATGTACGACGGGCTCGAGGGACGGTTCAACCCGCCGCAGGCGACATGGGCGTACGTCGATCGTCTGAAGACGCTCACGCGGATGAAGGTGCTGCTCAAGGGGATCGACAGCGCGGAGGATGCGCGGCTGGCGGTCGAACATGGCGCCGACGGCCTGGTCGTCTCCAACCACGGAGGCCGGGCCACCGAGACGCTGCGCGCCACGATCGACTGCCTGCCCGAGGTCGTGGCGGCGGTCGGCGGGCGGATTCCGGTCTTCGTCGACGGCGGGTTCCGGCGCGGCACCGACATCTACAAGGCGCTCGCGTCGGGCGCCCGCGGCGTCGGGATCGGCCGGCCGTACGTCTGGGGGATGTCCGCATTCGGGCAGGAAGGGATCGAGCGCGTGCTCGAGATCCTGCGCGCCGAGCTCACGCTGACCATGCGTCAGATGGGCACGCCGGCGATCGGAGACATCACCTCCGCGCGCATCGTCCGGTTCTGACGCGGCGGCACCCGATCACGGTTATGAGCGTTCGGGTCCTGGCCATTCAGGAAGCCACCAAGCCGATTTCGTCGTCCATCCGCAACGCCTACATCGATTTCTCGAAAATGACGACGAGCCTGGTGGCGGTCGTCACCGACGTCGTCCGCGACGGCCGGCGCGTGGTCGGCTACGGGTTCAACTCCAACGGCCGCTACGGCCAGGGCGGGCTGATTCGCGAACGGTTCGTGCCGCGAATCCTCGAGGCCGATCCAGCGTCGCTCCTCGACGACACCGGAGAGAATGTCGATCCCGATCGCGTCTGGCAGACGATGATGCGCAACGAGAAGCCGGGGGGCCACGGCGAGCGGTCGGTGGCGGTGGGCACGATCGACATGGCGATCTGGGACGCGGTCGCCAAGATCGCGGGCAAGCCGCTCTTCCGGCTGCTTGCGGAGCGGCACGGCGTCGAGCCGGAGCCGCGCGTTTTCGTTTATGCCGCCGGCGGCTACTACTATCCCGGCAAGGATCTCACCGCGCTGCAGGAAGAGATGCGCAGTTACGTCGACCGCGGCTACGCCGTCGTCAAGATGAAGATCGGCGGCGCGTCGATTGACGAGGATGAGCGGCGCATCGAGGCCGTGCTCGACGACATCGGCGACGAGGCGGAGCTGGCCGTCGACGCCAACGGGCGGTTCGATCTCGAGACGGCCATCGCCTACGCGAAGATGCTGCGCCAGTACCCCCTTTTCTGGTACGAGGAACCAGGAGATCCGCTCGACTACGCGCTGCAGGCGGCGCTGGCGGAGTACTATCCCGGCCCGATGGCCACGGGCGAGAACCTCTTCAGCCACCAGGACGCGAGGAATCTCCTGCGTTATGGCGGCATGCGCGCGGACCGCGACTGGCTGCAGTTCGACTGCGCGCTGTCGTACGGGCTCTGCGAGTACCTGCGGACCCTCGGCGTGATTCGAGCGGCCGGCTGGTCGCCGCGCCGCTGCATTCCGCACGGCGGACACCAGATGTCGCTGAACATCGCCGCAGGGCTGGGACTCGGCGGCAATGAAAGCTATCCCGATCTCTTTCAGCCCTACGGCGGGTTTCCCGATTCGGTGCGCGTCGAGCACGGATACGTGCAGATGCCGGATCTGCCCGGGATCGGGTTCGAAGGGAAGTCGGATCTCATCCGCGTCATGCGGGAGCTGGCGGAATGACGTACAGAGCGGACGACCTCCGGCGCTTCGCGACCGCGCTGTTCCGGGCGGCCGGCCTCGATGGCGACAAGCCCGAGGTGACCGCCGACGTGCTGGTCGAGGCCGATCTCATGGGGCACAGCACGCACGGGCTCGCGCTGGCGCCGCGGTACCTGCAGGAGATTCAGAGCGGATCGATGGCGGCGAGCGGAGAGCCCGAGGTCGTCTCGGATCGCGGCGCGTGCGTCTGCTGGAACGGCCGCCGGCTGCCCGGCGTGTGGCTGGTGTCGAAGGCCGTCGATCTTGCGCTCGACCGTGTCGAACGCCACGGCACCGTTGCGATTGCCATCGGCAACAGCCACCACATCGGCTGCCTCGCCGCCTATCTGCCGCGTGCGGCCGACAAGGGGTTTCTGATTACCGTGTCGAGCTCGGACCCGTCGCAGAAGACGGTGGCGCCGTTCGGCGGCCGCGAGCCGCTGTTCACGCCGAACCCGATTGCGGTCGGCATCCCGACCGACGGAGACCCGGTGCTCGTCGACATCAGCGCGTCGATCACGACCAACAACATGGGCGCACGTCTCGTGAAGGAGGGCCGACGGTTTCCGGCGCCGTGGGCGCTCGATGCCGAAGGCCGGCCGACCGACGATCCAACCGCGCTGACCACAGGCGGCTCGATTTTGCCGGCCGGCGGCCTCGACCACGGCCACAAAGGCTACGGCTGGGCGCTCATCGTCGAGGCGCTGACGCAGGGGTTGGCGGGGTTCGGCCGGGCGGAGGCGCCGAAAGGGTGGGGCGCGTGCGCCTTCGTGCAAGTGATGGATCCGGCGGCCTTTGGCGGCCGCGACGCGTTTGCGCGCGAGACCGGCTGGCTCGCGCGGGCGTGCCGGAGCGCGGCCCCGCGCCCGGGCGTCGAACGCGTGCGCCTGCCGGGCGAGCAGGCGCTTGCGAGGAGGCGCCAGGCGCTGGAGCGCGGCGTTGGGCTATATCCGGGTATCATGGACGCCCTCAAGCCGTTCGCCGAACGATTCGGCGTAGAGCGACCAAACCCCTTGAGTACGTAGCGTCCGGCTTTAGCCGGACCAGAGGAAGGCTTATGACGCACACTCGATTGCTCGTTCTGCTGATGGCCGTGTTCGTCGCGGCGTGCTCGCAGGCGACGCCCGAACAGCAGGTGATCAACGACGCCGCGGAGGCGCTTGGCGGCGCCGAGCGCATTCAGGCGGTAAAGACCCTCGTCGTGGAGGGCGAGGGAACGCAGTACAACCTCGGTCAGGATGTGACGCCCGACGCATCTGGCCAGACCTTCACGGTGACGAATGCGCGATACGTGATCGATGTGGCAGGTCGCCGGTCGCGTTTCGAATTCACCCGCCGCCCCAACTTCACCTACTTCCAGGGGCCGCAGCCGCAGCGCCTGGTCCAGGGACTGGACGGCACGCTTGCCTACAACATCGCGGCCAATGGCACCGTGACGCGCACGCCTCCGGCGGTGGCCAACGAGCGGCGCATGGGCTTTTATCACCACCCGCTGACGGCGGTGCGCGCCGCGCTCGATCCGATGGCAAAAGTGTCCAATGCGCACACGATGGGCAATGAAGAGATGGTCGACGTCACGACGGCCGACGGCGTCAGCTTCATGCTGGCGATCGACTCCACCACGAAGCTGCCGACGCGCGTGACGTCGCGGACCGACAACACGAACCTGGGCGACATGGTCATGGAGACGCGCTTCGCCGATTACCGCGACAACGGCGGCATTCAGCTGCCGACGCGGTACACGATGCGGCTCGACGATTTCACGATGGCCGAGTACCGCGAGACGAAGCAGGCCGTCGACGGCGACGCGGGCGACCTGGCTGCGCCGGCCGAAGCGCAGAAGGCCTCGGGGCCGCCTCCGCCGACCGTCGCGGTGGAGCAGCTGGCGCCTGGCATCTGGTACCTGGCGGGCGGCTCGCACCACAGCGTGCTCGTGGAGTTCGCCGATCACATGACGCTCATCGAGGCGCCGCAGAACGACGCCCGCGCGCTCGCAGTGATCGCGCGCGCGCGCGAAGTGAACCCGAAGAAGCCGCTCACCGAGCTCGTCAACTCGCATCATCACTTCGACCATTCCGGCGGCATTCGCGCGGCGATTTCGGAAGGGCTGACGATCATCACGCATCAGGGGAACGTGGCGCTCTTCGAGAACATGGCGAAGCGGCCGCACACCGTCGTCCCCGACGCGCTCGCCAAGAACCCGAAGCCGGCGATGATCAAGGGGATCGGCGAGGACACCACGCTGAGCGACAGCGCGATGACGATGCAGCTGCTGCCGTATGCGGGTCCGCATTCCGAGACGATGCTCGTGGCGTACTTCCCGCGCGAGCGGATGCTGGTCGAGGCCGATGTCTACAATCCCGGCGGGCAGGTGTTCATGTTTGCGGGGCACTTGTTGCAGGAGCTGAAGAAGCGCAACCTGCGGATCGATCGCATCGTGCCGCTGCACGCGAAGCCGGCGCCGTGGGCGCAGTTCGTGAAGGACGCCTCGCTGGCGGTGCCGTCGGCGACGAATTAGACGACACTCCTGCGAGAGACGAGAACGTAGAGCCGCAGACCACCCTTCTACGTTCTCGCTTCTCCGCGCATGGCTTTCAGCCGCACGCTGACCCTTACCTCGCGATCTCCGCCGGCCAGTTCAGCACGATGCGCAGCGCGGCGGCGTCGCTGGAGCGCACGGGCAAGGGGATGAGGAACCGCTGGGCATCCGCGGTCATCGCCAGCCGCAGGCCCACGATCGCCCCCGGGATATCGAGGAGCGGCTGTGGAATGCCGGCTTCGAACGTATCGCCCAGCTTCACGTCGACAGCCATGACCTTGCCGTCGGGCGAGTCGAAGATGATTTCGCGGCCGTCACGGCGCCAGTAGCCGAAGTTGCCGCCGTTGACCGATACCTGCCATTTGCCGCCGGTCTGCGGAAAAGGCTGGACGTAGATTTCCGAGCGGCCTGTTTCGTCCGAGGTGTAGAGGAACCAGCGGCCGTCGGGTGAAAACCTGGCGCGGTACTCGCTGAACTTTTTCTGGTTCAACAGGGGGATGGGCTTGCGCTCGCCCGACATCGGCAGGGCGTACGTGTCGTAGCCGGTTTCGGCGTTGGTCCCGTTGTACAGCAGCATCCGGCCGTCGGGCGACCAGTCGGCGACGCCGAGCAGCGTGATGTCGCCGACCGTGTGCACGAGCTGTTCGGCGCCGACGCCCGTGGCCGGCTTCACGTAGATCCCGAATCTCCCCTCGCGGCTCGAGGCGAACGCGACCTGAGTGCCGTCGGGTGAAATCGCGCCGAACTGATCCGGGGCCGGGTCGAACGTAAAGCGGGAGCTGGCGCCACGCCGGATGTCGAACGTCCAGAAGTCGGCTGCGCTGCCGTCGACCCGCTCGAGAAGGATCCGGTTCTGATCGGGAAACACGATTGGCCGGATGAAGACCCCGGTGACCGGCGCGGTACCGAGATTCTTGCCGGTCCGGTCGAACCAGGTGAGTTCCGTGCCGGCCGCCTGGGCGGCCAAACGGTACACCAGAGCCCCGGTCCGGGAAACTCCGAACGCCACCGCACCACCAGGAACGCCTACCCCCGCCGGGTTGACGCCCACGGACTCGGCGACGGGAAAGGCCTGCCCCGTCAACGAAAGTGTCGACGCCTCGAACGGCTGCGCCATGAGCGTCCCGTCGCGGTTGAACAGCAGATACCCGGGTTCCGCGTACAGCACGCGGGAGTTCGTCGGAAAGAGCGACCGGTCATCGGACCGGTCATCGGACCGGTCGAGGGCACCGACGCGCACCTCCGCCCGACCCGGTTCCGCGTTGTACGCGACGTAGAGAAAGTGCTGGCCGTCAGGCAGAAACGCAGGCCAGGCGTACGCGACGTCCTGTCTCGTCTTGTCCGGCGAACGGATCACGCTGCTCGCACCGCCTGCCGCGGAGACGCGGTGGATAGAGCCCTGCGAGTCGAACAGGATGGTGTCGCTCTGATTCCACGTCCCGCCAGGACCGGTTCCCGCGGTGAGCGCCTGCGGCGGTCCCCCATCGACCGCCACTTTCTTGAGTTGTCCGCCGGCGAAGAAACCGATGAAGCGGCTGTCCGCAGACCAAAACGGGTAGGGCACGACACCGTTCGTTCCCGCAATCAGCTGTGACACCACCGATCCCATCGGACGGAGCCAGAGTTGCTGTCCCCCGCCGGTCAACATCCGAAATGTGAGGTAGCGGCCGTCGGGCGACAGCGACGGCATCGGTTCAACTGGATTCGGCCCGAGTTGCGCCTCCGGCGGCAGATCGATCATGAAGCGCGCCAGGACCGGCGCCGAGGTCACGGGCGTGAAGTACGTGTTTCTCACGAAGCCCGTTGCCGCCAGCGCCACGCCGAGCGCTGCCGCCGCCCACGCGACACGTTCGGGTATCCGCGATCTCGAGGTCGCGCCCGTCGGCGAGAGCGACACGGGCGCTTCGAGGTCGTGCCGCAGGTCGCCGGAGGCGTGATACCGCTGCCGCCGATCCTTTTGAAGGCAGCGTTTGAGGATGGCCTGAAGGGCGGGCGGTGTCTTCGCCGGCAGCGCCTTCCAGTCGGGATCGACGCGGAGAATGTCGCCCATGATGTCGCTGGCGGTCTCGCCGGCAAACGCCTGTTTGCCCGTCAGCATCTCGTACAGCACACATCCGAACGCCCAGATGTCCGACCGTTCGTCGGCCACCTTGCCGCGTACCTGTTCCGGCGACATGTACGCGACCGTGCCGAGCAGGACGTTGACTCCGGTCACCGCGGCCGGCGCCATCGTCGGCGAGTGGGACAGCTCCTCGGCACTGCCCGCGGAATCGAGCGCCTTGCCGAGCCCGAAGTCGAGCACCTTGACGCGCCCCTCCTCGTCCACCATCACGTTGCCGGGCTTGAGATCGCGATGGATGATGCCGCGCTCGTGGGCCGCCTCGAGCGCGGCCGCGATCTGCCTGGCGACCGCCAGGCTCTCGTCGGGGGGCAGTGCGCCGCGCTTCACACGGGCCTGGAGCGTCTCGCCTTCCACCAGCTCCATGACGATGCACTGAGCGTCGTCGGCGGCGGTGGCGAGTCCGTAAATGTGGGCGATGTTCGGGTGGTTGAGCGCGGCGAGGAGCTTTGCTTCGCGCTCGAACCGCGCGAGGCGATCGGGCGTGCCGGCAAAGCCGTCGCGCACGATCTTGAGCGCGACGGCTCGATCGAGCCTGGTGTCGCGAGCTCGGTAGACCTCGCCCATGCCGCCGGCGCCAATACTCGCTTCGATCGCGTATGTGCTCCACACGCGACCCGGATGAGAGTGTCATGCGCGCGCCTCCTCGTTGGACGAGCGTGGGGATTATAGCGATAATCGGCCGCACTCACGGCGCAGGCGGACAAGGAGGTCGAGGATGTCAGGTCCACGAACCGGCGCGTTGGCGGCGTTGCTCCTGGCGGCGGTCGCGGGTGCGGCCGACGCCGCGACCTGGTATGTGAAGGCCGACGCGGCGCCCGGCGGCGACGGAAGCCGCAACCGCCCGTTCGCCTCGCTCGAGCAGGTGGAGAAGGCGTCGCAGCCGGGCGACACGATCCGCGTGCTGCCGTCGACGCGCCCGCTCGACGGCGGCATCCAGCTCAAGGACAACCAGCGGCTCGTGGGCGACGGCGAGGCCGTCACCAAGGCGCCGGCTGGCGGCGCGCGCCCGACGATCACCAACACCACGAGCGCGCGCCATCACGGCGACGGCATCCGCCTGGCGAACAACACCGTCGTCGAGAACATCCACATCGACGGCGCGTCGCGCGCCGGCATCTTCGGGGTGAACGCGTCCCGCGCGCAGATTCGGAACAACCTGATCACCAACAACATGATTCAGGGCAACGATCTGCGCCGGCTCGAGCAGCCCTGGCCCAAGGGATTCATCCTCTACGAGTCGCAGACGAATCACTTCGGCGGGATCACGCTGCTCGCGTGCGGCCCGGGCGCGTCGAGCTACTGCACGATCCACGCGCCGGAGCGGCCGCCTGCGGCCACGACCGGCGAGGTCGTGATCGCCGGCAACGTGATTCGCGACAGCAACCTCGAAGGGATCATGCTGATCACCGACACCGGGGTCGCCGCGACCTTCACGGTGAACGACACGGTCGTCCGCGACCTGTCGCAGGGGCTGCCCGACCCCGACGCGCTGACGCCGCGCGGCGACATCGTGCGGTCGCGGGCCTTCACGCACATCGGCCTCAACCGCTCGCGCACCGATCTGTCCATCAACCGCTTTCACGCCGAGAACGTCGCGCCGCCGGGGCGCTACGCGGCCGACGGCCTCGTCCTGCTCACGGGCGGCGACGCGCCGGTCGTCAACGCGAAGGTGTCGCAGTTCACGATGCTCAACCCGAAGATGACGGGCGAGGTCAACAACGGCGACTCGATCGAGATTCAGCACCGCGGCTCGACCAACGCCGTGCTCAACGTCGACATGTCGCGGCTCGACCTGCGCGATCCGGCCAGCGCCAACATCAAGATCCTGGAGGCGAGCACTCCCACGAACGGCACCTACAACCTGACGGTGTCCGATTCCGTCCTCACCAACAACAATCCGGCCGGCGCGCTCGACGGGCAGATCCGGCTGAGCGGCGCGAGCAAGAACACGAAAGCCTTCACGCTCGTCGTCCGGAACACGCGCTTCGTGGGCCTCGGCGGCGCGATCGGGATCCTGAATCCGAACGACATCGAGACGCTGACCGTGATGGTGGAGAACTCGTCGATGTCGGGCTTCACGCAGACGCCGGGCGCGAAGCCGATTGCGGCCGTGACGTGGACGCATCCGGCGGACAAGGCCCTCGGGAAGGCCATTCTCGACCTCGGCGGCGGCCCGCTCGGCAGCCGCGGGCGCAACCGGTTCGTCAACAATCCGTGGCTCGACATCCAGGTGACGAACGCGAACGCGAAGGCCGTCGTCCAGGTGGATGCGTCGAACAATTACTGGGGCGGGGGCGCGCCGACGATCGCGCAGGCGCCGCCCGCCGACGTGGCGACGAACGGGAACGTGAAGTTCAACGCCGGCTCGCATCTCACCTCAGATCCGGCGCGGTAGCGAGGGTATAATCCAGCCCGTCCGCGAGCGCGTGGGAGGGACGTTATGCGTCTACTGTCATTGATCCCGGCGGCGGTGCTCCTGATGCTTCCGGCTCCTGCGACCGCCCAGGAGTGGGCCGAATACAACAGCCGGCAGGACTTCTTCAGCGTCAATTTCCCCGCCGAACCGACGATCCGCGACATCAAATGGGAGTCCGAGTACGGCCTGACGCTCCCGGGGCGCGTGTACAGCGTCGAGGATGCCACCGGCAAGTACCTGGTGACCGCCGTCGACTACACCCAGGCCGAGAAGATGCACCTCGAGCGCCAGGCGGCCTGCAAGGCCGCGGGCGGCGACGGCGATCAGTGCAACAACCCGGGCCGGGCCGACGTGCGCGGTGCGATCATCCACGCCACGTGGAGCTTCATCAAACGCGGGAGCGAGGTCACGCACTTCGCCAACTACAACGCGGATCTCGTCGAGGGCATCCGGCTGCAGCTCCTGAACAAGGACGGTTCCCGCACGTTCGCCGTCGTCCATCTTCACGATTACCGCCTCTACATCGTGGAAGGCTCCGTGCCGAAAGGGCTGCCGCCGCCGGCGCTCTTCCAGCAGTCGTTCGGGTTCCTCGACAAGGAGGGGCGGCGGATTCGCTACGAGACGACCTACAGTCACGGATTTCCGGTACCACGCCGCACGCGGTGACATAGGAGGGCGGAACATGCTGCTGCGATCGTTCATCCTCGCGGTCCTGTGCGCGCTCGCGGTGGTGCTGCCGGTCCAGGCGCACCACTCACACAACAACTACGACGTCGCCAAATGGACGCCCATGGAAGGCACCGTCAAGCAGGTGCACTGGCTCTTCCCGCACTCCTTGATCTACATGGAGGTCAAGGACGAGAAGGGGCAGGTCGCAACCTGGGCGCTCGAGGCGGCCAACCCGAACTCGATCATGGAGAACGGGGTGGGGAAGGATCACGTCCGCCCGGGCGACCGCATCAAGGTGCGCTGCCATCTGCTGCGCGACGGCTCGCAGGGCTGTCTGCTCGGGTTCGTGACGCCGAACCACGGCGACACGGCGCGCGGCCACGGCGTCGAGAGGGAGTGGGACTGAACCAATCGGCCTCGGGCCTTGGGCTTCAGGCCTTGGCCCCGAGTCCCCCAAAGCCCAAAGTCCAAAGCCCAAAGCCTACGTGATCGTCTTCCAGTTCTTCGCCAGGTAATCGGCGGTCCGCCAGGCGAGCGCCTGCACCGTGAGCGTGGGGTTGCGGGCGCCGCTCGTGCCCATCACCGACGCGCCGAGGATGCCGAGGTTGGGCACCTCGTGTGAGAACCCCCACCGATTGACGACGTTCGTGCCGGCGTTGTCGCCCATGCGCGTGCCGCCGTAGGCGTGCGTCGTCGGCCCCATCGTTCCGAGCGGCGTGCGCTCGATGGCCACCGCGCCCGCCGCCATGTACCACTCGGCCATGCGGTCCTGGATGAACAGGCTGAGGCGCCGGTCGTTCTCCTTGTAATCGGCCGTGATGCGGATGACGGGAAACTCGAGCGGATCTTTCACGGTCGGGTCGAGGTCGAGATAGTTGTCCTCGTACGGCAGCGTGGTCTTCTGCAGGTACGCGGTGTTCCAGCGGTCGGCGTTCTGCCGGATGAACGCCTTCCACGCCGACCCCCACCGCGGCGCCCGGCCGAACGTGCTCATCTCCGCGGCGGCGATCGGCCGGCGGTCGGAATAGACCCAGAGATTGCCGCCGCCGATGAAGTCCAGCGTCGAATGATCGAAGTTGTCGTCGGCCCACTCGTCAACCGCGACCCCCTGTGCGGGGAGTCCGTACCAGGTGTTCAGATCGTGCGGGAAGAGCGCCGTCACCGGCGCCTGCTGGTTGTGGCTGAAGTAATGTCGTCCGACCTGACCGCCGTTGTTCGACAGCCCGTTCGGAAATGCCGCCGACTTCGACACGAGCAGCAGGCGCACGTTCTCGTACACGTAGCTCGCCAGCAGCACCACGGCGGCCGGTTGGAAGTACTCCATCCCGCCTTTCAGGTAGTTCACGCCGCGCGCGCGGCCGTTGCGGTCCACCTCGATCGTCGTGACGACGGCCTCGGTGACCACCTCGAGGCGCTTCGTCTGCTGGGCCTTCGGGATGGTCGTGACCGCCGTCGAGCTCTTCGAGCGGATGTGGCAGCCGCCGCGCGCGCAGAAGCCGTGATAGGCGCAGGCGGGGCGGCCGTCGTACGCGCGGCTGGTGACGGCGGCCGGGCCCGGGAACGGGTGCCATCCGAGCTTCCGCGCCGCGCCGGCCATCAGCTCCGTGAACCCGCTGCCGCGGAGCGGCGGCATCGGGTACGCGCGCCGCCTCGGGCCCTCGAAGATGTTGCCGCGCGGGTCGATCTTCCCCTGAATGTTTCCAGCCTGCCCCGAGACCCCCAGCTCGTACTCGACGGCGTCGTAATACGGTTCGAGCTCGTCCAGGCCGAAGGGCCAGTCCTCGACGGTCGATCCCGCCGGGATGCGCGAGGCGCCGTAGCGGCGGCGCGTCTCGCTGACGACCTTGAAGTCCCACGGGTTCAGACGCCAGCTCTGTCCCCAGTAGTGAATCGTCGTGCCGCCGACGGCGTTCATCATCGGGTGGACGGCGAGCCGGGGAGAATACGGCGCCGAGGAACTGCGCCGGTGCGTGGGGATCTCGCGGTTGGCCTTCTGCACCGCCTGCGGCCATCCGCGGACGTTGTTGCGGAGCTCGTCGGGGGCAAAGTCCGCAGGCGACAGCCACGTCCCCGCTTCGAGGCCGACGACATCGAGTCCGGCGCGCGCCAGCGGCAGCGCCGCCACGCCGCCGGCCGCGCCGAGGCCGACGATGACGACGTCGCGCTTCTTCAGCTCGATCGCCACGGCTCCTCGATGGGACCGAGACGCGCACGCGACGGCCGCCGTTTCGCGAACATCGCGTGGTCGTACGCGGACCGGCGCAGGCGTGCGGGCCGGGAATCCATCCGCTGATCGTCCGCGGTCGCCGCGAGCCGGACGCCCGGGTACCTGATGAGATCCCAGCCGGCGAAGTTCGCGTTGCCGCCGTAATACGGATCGCCGAACGTCCCCTGGATGGTGTGCGTCCGCACGAGGCTGAAGAAAGGGGTGCCTTCCATCTCGGTCAGGATCGCGTCCTGATCCGCGGCGGGGAGCTGCGCGAACGGCGCGCCCTTCGACGCGCGAGCGCGGGCGTCGACGTCGGCCAGTCCCGACCGGTATGCCTCTCGTGCACCGGCGAGCGCGCCGCCAAGCGCGCGATCGATGTAGCGCGTGGCGCGCGCCTCGATCGCGCCTGGGCCGTGCTCATCGGTGGGAATGAGTCGCGCGGCGATGGCATCGAGCGTCGCGGCTTCGGCCGTCGTCAGCGTTTCGAGGGGCTCGCGGGGGATCTGGGCGGAGCCGGCGACGAGTGCGCCGGCTCCGAATCCGACGGTCCGTTTGATGAGCTCGCGGCGGGAGAGCCCGCGCTCGCCCGCCGCGTCATCGTGCGTATCACCTACCACCTACCACCTACCGGCTACCACCTACCGGCTAGGTTCAGAATCCCATCCGCACGCCGATCTGGAGCTGCCGCGGAATGCCGCCGCCCACGAGCGAGCTGACTCTCAGGAAGTTCCCCGACCGCTGATCGCCGGTCGGGTTGTTGAAGTTCGGCTCGTTGGTGACGTTGAAGATCTCGGCGAAGGCGTCAACCGTCCGGTCCCCGCCGACGCGGATCCGGTAGCCGACGCGCAGGTCGAGCTCGGCGAAGCTCGGTCCGTGGGCGCCGTTGCGGCCGCCCTTGTTGTCGACGCAAATCCCGTTCAGCCCCTGCCCGCAGTACTCGCCTGGAGGCAGCGGATCGAACAGCCGCCCGTTGCGATCGGCGTCGACGTTCGAGTTGAACAGGCTGAACGGCCGGCCGCTCATGAACCGATAGATGCCGCTCACCGTCATGCCGCCGGTGCGGGGCACCTCGATGCGTCCGCTCACGGTCGCGAGATGTCGCCGGTCTCGTTCCATTGGCCCCCAGTTCAAATCGAGGTTGCGCTCGGCGAGGACCTGGAAGTTGTTCGTGAAGTCCGGGTTCCCGTCGCTATGGCCGCGGGCGCTGCCAATCGAGTATGCGGCTCGCGCGCTCCACCAGCCGGCGAAGCGGCGCTCGATCTGCAGGTTGAGGGTGTCGAACGAGGCCCGGCCGATGTTCTCGCGAATCCACACCGGGTTGCGGAACGGCGAGAGCCCCAGCTGGCTCGCCAGACCGCGCAGATCGAACCGCTGCAGCGCGGCGGTCCGCGACGTATCGGCGGCCAGCGCCGGATTGAGGTCGTACGCCACCACCTGGTCGCGGCCCCAGCTGTGCACGTAGTCGGCGGCAAACGAGACTTGCGGCCCGAGCTGCCGCTCGTAGCCGAGCGAGACCTGGTGCGTGTAGGGGATCCGTCGATCGGGCGTGTCCAGAAAGACCGCGCCGTTGTTGCGCGCCAGCGTCCCGGCCGGGAAGAGCTGCGCGAGGCGGGTGCGGTCGAGGACCGGGCCGTTGACGAGCATCGGATCTGTCGGCAGCCGGCCCTGGCTCGGCCCCGGATCGGGCCGATCGACCGGGAATGCCGTCACGAACGAATTCGCGAACACGCCCTGGCGGACGTAGGGCTCGAAGCGGTTGGTCCACAGCTTCTCGTAGAACATGCCGTAACCGGCGCGGGCCACCGAACGCCCGCCCAGGCTGTAGGCCATGCCCACACGCGGCTGAATGTTGTTCCAGTCGACCGGATAGTCCTTCTCATCCGTGAACAGCGGATTCCACCGCTCCCTGACCGGCGCGATCTCGACGTCGTACCGCAGGCCCAGGTTCAGCGTGAGATCGTTGTTGACCCGCCACTTGTCCTGGGCGAAGAGCGCGGTCGAATGCGTGAACACGTACGGGCGCTCCGGCCCCGGCACGCGGATGGAGAGACGCTCCGGGTACGTGGAGGGGTCGGCCCTGTTGAAGGGGCGGTCGGTCGCGAAGCTGAAGACGCCGTTCATCGCACCCTGTTCGATCTGCCGGTGATCGGCCCACACGTACTGCAGCCCGAATTTCAGGTCGTGATCGCCGCCCTGGCCCGGAATGAACCAGCTGAACGAGTCGTCGAGCTGGTAGGACGTCTGAATGCGGTGCAGCGCGAAGTCGGTCGATTGCGTGTCCAAACTCGGGTGACGGAGCATCGGCGGCTGCACCGTCATGTCGCCGCCCGCCTCGAAATAGGCCGGCGTCCCGCGATCGACATCCTCCTGGGTCACCGCCGCGCGCAGGACGTTCAGCTTGGTGCTCCCGAGCACCCGGTTATAGATGAACGTACCGGTCTGGTCCCAGTCCTTCTCGTCGTGCAGCGCCGAGAGCGTCTGCCGCTCGTCGTTCGCGGCGCCCGTCAGCGTATGGCCGCCCGATCGCTGCCTGATCGGCTGGTAGTCGCTCAGCCACCGGAAGGTGAACGAGTTCTGCGGATTGGCCTGATAGTCGGTCCGGACGACGGTGTTCCAGAAGTCGCTGTAGACGACATCCGAGAACGTGAGGTCGGACCTCGTCGGGTACACGCGGCTGAGCCCCTGGTTCTGGTTGACGTTCTCGAAGCTGGCGAAGAAGTGGATCTTGTCGCGGACGATCGGGCCGCCGATCGTGCCGCCCCACTGCTGCTGCGACGTGTCGGGCCGGTCCAGATTCTGCTGCTTCGTGAAGAAATCCGGGGCCGTGACGCCGGATCCCGTGAAGAAGCCGAAGGCGCTGCCGCGCAGCGCGTTCGTCCCCTGTCTGGTGATGGCGTTGACGATGCCGCCCGACCCGCGGCCGTATTCGGCGTCGTACTGATTGGTGACGACCTGGAACTCCTGAATCGACTCGAGCGCCGGACGGGCCTGCGGCCCGGAGTCGCCGCCGCGCATGTCGTCGTTGTTGTTGGCGCCGTCGATGACGAAGATCACCTGGCTCCCGTGCTGGCCGTTGATGTTGACGGAGCCGGGACCGGTGTTCGAGGGGTTGTACTGCACGCCCGGCAGGAGCGCGACGAATCCCATGACGCTGCGATTGGCGGAGGGGAGCTCGGTCAACTCGTCCAGCGAGACGTTGCCGCTGACCTGTGTCGACGTGAAGTCGACGAGCGGTGCCTCGCCCGTCACCGTCACCGATTCGGCGAGCGTACCAACCTCGAGCCGCAGATCGAGCGTCGTCGTGTCCCCAATCTGGAGCCGGACGTCCTGCATGAACATCCGGAAGCCCTGCAGTTCGCCCGTGATCCGATACGGTCCGGGCACGACCCCGGTGATGAAATACGTGCCGTCGGAACCGGTCGTGGTCTCGCGGAGCGTGCCGTTTTCGACGTGCGTCAGGACGATCGCCACGCCGGGCAGGACGCCCTCCTGGGCGTCGACCGCGCGTCCGCGAATGGCCGAGGCGCCGGCCTGCTGCGCGCTTGCCACGCCGGCCGCGAACACAACGAATGCGCTTGTGAGAGAAAACGTGAGGGAACGGAAACGCCGCATTGGAGCCTCCCTTTCCAGAAGGTAGGGACGAGGAATACGAGCGCCCGCCGAGGTGAGGCCGCTTATAGCACTGCCGCCGGAAGGGGTCAATGGACCGGCCAGACGCCTGTGCAGGCGGCGCTATAATCGGCGCGCTACTCACATGGCGCGTACGCTCGCCGGCGGACTCGCGGCCGCGTTGCTCGTCGTCGGCATCACCCTGGGCAACGTCGAAGGCCGGCAACCTCAACCGCACCGCGCGGTGCTGGAGCAGTACTGCGTCACCTGCCACAACGACCGGCTGCGCACCGCCGGCCTGTCGCTCCAGACGCTCGACGTCGACCGTCCCGCGGACGCACCTGACGCGTGGGAGAAGGTGATCGGCAAGCTGCGGAGCGGCACGATGCCGCCCGATGGGATGCCGCGGCCAGCCCCAGCTACGGTCGCCGCGCTCGCAGCGCACCTGGAGACCTCGCTCGATCGCGAGGCGGCCCTGCGTCCCAATCCAGGCCGCCCTGTGCTTCGGCGGCTGACGCGCACGGAATACCGCAACGCGATCCGCGATCTGCTCGCCGTCGAGATCGACGTCGCGTCGCTCCTGCCGGCAGACGACTCGCGGTTCGGCTTCGACACGTCCGGCAGCGCGCTGACGCTGTCGCCGCTCCTGGCGGAGCGCTACCTCGCCGTGGCGCGGCACGTCCGGCGGCTCGCGCTGGGCGACCCCGCCGTGCGGCCCGCGCTCGAGCGCTACGAGGTGTCGCGCCTGCGGATCCAGGATGACCGCGCCAGCGAGGAGCTGCCGTTCGGGACGCGCGGCGGCCTGGCGGTGCGCCATCACTTCCCCGCGGACGGCGAGTACGTGTTCAAGGTCCGGCTGCAGCGGAACTCCCGGGAGTACATCCGCGGGCTGCAGGCCGCGCACGACCTCGACGTGCGGCTCGACGGCCGGCGCATCCAGCGGTTCACGATCGGCGGCGAACGTCGCGGCCGATCCGCCGGCATCTTCTCGACGGCGGCGATGGGCGAGGTGGCGCAGGAACGGTACGAGCGGACCGCCGACGAGGCGCTCGACGTCCGCCACTGGGTACCGGCGGGACTGCATCACGTCAGCGCGGCCTTCGTCAAAGACGGTTCGGTGCCGGAAGCGCCGCTGCAGCCGCGCATGACGATGTACGACTACTCGCAGTACAAGGGCGGGGAGCCCGGTGTCGCCACGCTTGGCATCGAGGGTCCGTACAACGTCAAGGGCGTGAGCGCCACGGCGAGCCGGCAAAGAATCTTCGTCTGCCAGCCTCAGGGGTCTGACCCCGGCGAGCGTCCGCGGGGGCAGACCCCCGAGGAACCGTGCGCCGAGAAGATTCTCGCGACGCTGGCGCGGCGCGCCTACCGTCGCCCGGTGACGGAGGCGGATCGGCAGACGCTCCTGGGCTTCTTCCGCGCGGGCCGGCGCGACGGCGGCTTCGAGGGAGGCATCGGCCTGGCGCTCGAGCGGATGCTCATCGGCCCCGAGTTCCTGTTCCGCGTCGAGCACGAGCCGGGCACGGTCAAGGCAGGTACGCCGTATCGCATCAGCGACGTCGAGCTCGCGTCGCGGCTGTCGTTCTTCCTGTGGAGCAGCATCCCCGACGAGGAGCTCCTGGCGATTGCCGAGCGGGGCAGCCTTGCCGATCGCGCCACCCTCGAGCGGCAGGTCCGCCGCATGCTGGCCGATCCGCGCGCGAGCGCGCTGACCACGAATTTCGCCGCGCAGTGGCTGCACCTGCGGAACCTCGGGATCGCGGCTCCGGACCTGGAGCGGTTCCCGTACTTCGACGAGAACCTGCGCGAGGCGTTCCGCACCGAAACCGAACTGTTCTTCGAGAGCGTGCTGCGCGAAGACCGCAGCGTGCTCGATCTGCTGAATGCGGACTATACGTTCGTGAACGAGCGGCTCGCGCGCCACTACGGCGTGCCGGGCGTGTACGGCAGTCATTTCCGCCGCGTGCGGCTGACCGACGGCACGCGCGGCGGCCTGCTCGGCCACGGCAGCATTCTGACCGTCACGTCGTACTCGAACCGCACCTCGCCGGTCGTGCGGGGCAAGTGGATCCTCGACAACATCCTCAATGCGCCGCCGCCGCCCCCGCCCGCCAATGTCCCTGAGCTGCGGGCGCGGGACGCGACCGGCAAGGTGCTGTCGATGCGCGCGCAGATGGAGCAGCACCGGTCGAACCCGGTGTGCGCCGGCTGCCACCGGGTCATGGATCCGCTCGGCTTCGCGCTCGAGAACTTCGACGGCGTGGGGCGCTGGCGAACGGCGGATGCCGGCCAGCCGATCGATGCCTCGGGCGTGATGCCTGACGGCTCGACATTCACGGGCCCCGCAGAGTTCCGGCGAACGCTGGTGGAGCAGCGGCGCGACCAGTTCGTCGCGACCGTCACGGACCGGCTGCTCACCTACGCGCTGGGCCGCGGGCTCGAGGCCTACGACGCGCCGGTCGTCCGCCGGATCGTGCGGGAGGCGGCGCCCGACGGCTACCGACTGTCGTCGCTCGTGCTCGGGGTCGTCCGGAGCACGCCGTTCCAGATGAGAAGGTCCGAGCCATGATCATCACGAAGCGCGCGATTCCGCGGCGAACCGTGCTGCGCGGCCTGGGTGCCTCGGTCGCGCTGCCGTTTCTCGACGGCATGCTGCCGGCGTTCGCCTCGCAACTGCCGTCCATCAATCGCCTCTCGATTGTCTTTTCGCCCAACGGGATGAACATGTCCACGTGGACGCCCGTGGGGGAGGGCGCCGGCTTCCAGCTCAGTCCCACGCTGCAGCCGCTGGCGCCGTTTCGGGACCGTCTGCTCGTGGTGAGCGGCCTCGACAACAGCGTCGGCGACGCGAGACCGGGCGAAGGGGAGTCGGCGCCGCACGAGCGCGCGGGCGGCGTGTTCCTGACGAGCGTGCACCCGGAGCGGGAGGGGCGCGCCGGGGTCTCGATGGATCAGGTCCTTGCCAGGGAGCTTGGACGACAGACGCAGCTCGCGTCGCTCGAGCTCGGCCTCCACGCCAACGAGATCGTCGGCCAGTGCGAGAAGGGGTGGAGCTGCGCCTACATGAACACGCTGTCGTGGCGGACCGAGACGACGCCGCTGCCCGTCGAGTACCGGCCGCGCGCGGTCTTCGAGCGGCTCTTCGGCGACAGCGACAGCACCGACCCGGCCGTCCGTCGAGCGCGGATCGAGAAGGACCGGAGCCTGCTCGATTCGGTCACCGAGGCGGCGACGCGATTGATGCGCACGGTTGGCACGGCCGATCGCGCGCGGCTGACCGAGTACCTCGACGGCATGCGCGACGTCGAGCGGCGCATCCAGCGCGCGGAAGAGCAGTCGGCGCGCGAGATTCCGGCGGTCGACCGTCCCGCCGGCATTCCGACGACGTTCGACGAGCACGCGACGCTGATGTTCGACCTGCAGGTGCTCGCGCTGCAGGCCGATCTCACGCGCGTCATCACGTTCATGCTCGGGCCCGAGCAGAGCAACCGCGCGTATCCGGAGATCGGCGTGCCGGACGTGCACCACGGCCTGTCGCACCACCAGGGCGACGCGCAGAAGCTGTCGAAGATTGCGCAAATCGACGCGCATCACACGAAGACGTTTGCCTATTACCTCGAGAAGCTACAGGGGACGCGCGAGGGCGAGGGGTCGCTGCTCGACCATTCGACGGTGCTCTTCGGCTGCTCGATGAGCGACGGCAACGACCACCTGCTGCAGAACCTGCCGATTGTCGTGGCCGGCGGCGGCAACGGACAGCTCAAAGGGGGCCGCCATGTCAGGCTCTCGAAAGGGACGCCGATCTCCAATCTGTACGTGACGCTGATGAATCTGGTCGGCGTCCGGGTCGATCGCTTCGGCGACAGCACCGGGAGGCTGTCCCTGTGAGAACCGGAACCACGAAGGTCTCGAAGGTCACGAATATGGGTCGTGTTGTGTTCGTGTTCTTCGTGATCTTCGTGTCCTTCGTGGTCCCGGCGAGAGGGCAGAGCGCGGGTGACGCAGGCGCGACCGAGCTGCACTGGGCCGCGCATCGAGACGACGCCGCGCTCGTGGAGCGGTTGATTCGCGCGGGCGCCGATGTGAACGCGGCCAACGATTACGGCGTCACGCCGCTCGTCCTCGCGTGCACGAATCGCAGCACCGCGATCGTGGATCGGCTGCTGGCCGCGGGCGCGAATCCGAACGCCGCGCAGGCCAACGGCGTCACGCCGCTCATGGAATGCGCCCGCACGGGCGCAGCGCCCGCTGTGGCGGCGCTGCTCGCGCGCGGCGCCTCGGTCGACGCCGCGCATGCGAAGTCGGGCCAGACGGCGCTGATGTGGGCCGCCGCGGAAACGCATGCGGAGGTGGTGACGCTGCTGATCGAGCGCGGGGCGAACGTCCGGGCGCGCTCGACCGGCGGCTTCACGCCGCTGCTCTTTGCCGCGCGTGGCGGAGACGAACGCGTGGCGCGCCTGCTGCTCGACGCGGGCGCCGACGTCAACGAGGCGACCAAGGACCACGGCTCGGCGCTGACCGTGGCGAGCGCCGGCGGGCACGAGCGCCTCGCGCTGCTGCTGCTCGACCGCGGCGCCAATCCCACTGTCGCGGATCGGTTCGGCATCACCCCGCTCCACAACGCCGTGCAGCGCGGGCTGACGTCACTGGTCGGCATGCGGTTCGACGAGTCGTACCGCGTGCAGCCGCCGAACATGCCGGAGCTGGCGGCTGCGCTCCTGAAGCGGGGCGCCAATCCGAACGCGCGCATCACGGCCAACGACGTGCGCGGCCCGGATGGGACGCCGTTCGAGATGCGCGGCGCGACGCCGTATTTCCTGGCGGCCGTGTCCGGCGATGCCGCGCTGATGCGGCTGCTGGGGCGGCACGGCGCCGATGCGCGGCTCGGCGCCGACGGCGGCGCCACGCCGCTCATGGCCGCCGCGCGGTCGGCCTGCACCGGCTCGTGCGAGTTCCAGGGCGCCAATCTCGAGGCGAATCCGGTGGCGGCAGCGGCGGCGCTCGAGGCCGTGAAAGCCGCGCTCGATCTCGGGGCCGACATCGACGCCGTCAACGAGGACGGCCAGACCGCGATGCACATGGCCGCCTTCACGGGCGCGGACGCGGTGGTGCGGTTGCTCGCCGACCGCGGCGCGGCCGTCGACGTGCAGGACAAGCGCGGCGAGACACCCTGGAGCATGGCCGCGGGCCTGAGCACCGTGCTGCGCTACCGCGGCCAGTACGGCACGCACGAGAGCACGGCGGCGCTGCTCCTGACGCTCGGCGCGAAGCCGATCACGCAGGAGGAACTCGAGGAGCGCGCCGCGGCTCTGGTGGCGCGCTGACCGCCTGTCATCTGGATACGGCCAGCCTGTCTCAGAGGTCAAGAAGCTGTACGAGGCCGTCGAGAACGCGAAGGAACTTCACCTACCGAGTACACCCTCCTGGGGCCTGAACGAACAGTGTCGGCTTCGGTGTTCCCTGTGCTGACCGCGAACCGCGTAACGCAGTTGGTTCGTTAGATTTCCCTGCTTACCGAACCCTTCGTGGTGACTCGCTGACCGCACAGGAGAGGGTAGTGCCCCGTCAAGTGGTGGAAATTAGTCGAGCAGTTTCCGCAAGTTCACCACGGCGTGGACGCTGACGCGGCCGTGGACGGCAAAGAGCGCCGCCCACCGCCGCTTGGAAACCACAG
>Ga0073934_10000386_pt1 | contig 128010 bp, 126 predicted proteins | sample LarsenN4metaG_FD_76834 | JGI IMG/M metagenome (GOLD analysis project Ga0073934, IMG submission 76834) | Hot spring sediment bacterial and archeal communities from British Columbia, Canada, to study Microbial Dark Matter (Phase II) - Larsen... ... | reverse complement strand
GGCAAGTTCAAGTTCAAGCGCGCGCTGGAAGACATTCACATGAACGTCGAGAGCCGGCTGGCCGAGTTGATCGGCCCGGCCGCCGGCCGCCTGCACACCGCGCGCTCGCGCAACGACCAGGTTGCGACCGATTTTCGGCTGTGGTTGCGCGATCGGATCGACGCGATCGACGACCTGCTCGCCGGCTATCAGCGGGCTTTGGCGGAAAAGGCGCTGGCCCATGCCGCGACCGTGATGCCGGGCTTTACCCATCTGCAGACGGCGCAACCGGTCACCTTCGGCCATCACCTGCTCGCCTATGTGGAGATGGCGGCGCGCGATCGCGGCCGCTTTGCCGACGCGCGCGCCCGCCTGAATGAATCGCCGTTGGGAGCGGCGGCGCTTGCCGGCACCTCGTTTCCGATCGATCGCGCCATGACCGCGCGGGCGCTTGCGTTTGACCGGCCCATGGCCAATTCGCTCGACGCGGTATCCGACCGCGATTTTGTCCTGGAGACGCTGTCGGCTGCCGCGATCACCTCGGTGCATCTGTCACGCTTTGCCGAAGAGATCGTGATCTGGACCTCGCCGCTCGTCGGCCTCATCCGTTTGAGCGATAAATTCACCACGGGCTCCTCGATCATGCCGCAGAAGCGCAATCCGGATGCGGCCGAACTGGTGCGGGCGAAGACCGGCCGCGTGGCCGGCGCCCTGCACGCCTTGCTGATGGTGATGAAGGGCCTGCCGCTCGCCTACCAGAAGGACATGCAGGAGGACAAGGAAGGCACCATCGATGCGATCGATGCCTTGACATTGTCGCTGCAGGCCATGACCGGCATGGTGCGCGACATGCAGCCCGATGCGGCGCGCATGAAGGAGGCCGCCGGCGCCGGCTACGCCACGGCAACCGATCTCGCCGACTGGCTGGTGCGCGTCCTCAAGATTCCCTTCCGCGAGGCGCATCACATCACCGGCCGCATCGTCGCCCGCGCCGCGGCCGCGGGCGTCGACCTGCACAGGCTGCCGCTGGCCGAGATGCAGGCGATCGAGCCGCGCATCACGAGGTCGGTGTTCGACGTGCTTTCGGTCGAGCGCTCGGTGCAAAGCCGTGCGAGCTTCGGCGGCACGGCGCCGAAAAACGTCCGCGCGCAGGCGCGCCGCTGGCTCAAGCGGCTCGACCGCGAGCAGGCTTGAACGCAACGGCTCAGTGCAACGGGCGGATCAGGTCCGCGGTGCGAAAGCAATCGTCAGGCGGGGCGTGCACGCCGCCAAGTGCTGGATCAGGCTTGTCACGAACAGCGCCATGCCGGTGATTTCCAGAATTTCCTCGAGCGTCGAGACAAGCTTGTAGGCCGGCTGGTCGAACCCACCGGCAGAAACAAGCCGACCGCCGACAAACTCAAGGCCAAAGGCCCCACCGACAAAGAGCGCGCCCGCGATCACAAAACGCACGGCGACCTGCGGCGGCAGCCGCAGCAGGAACGGAATGCAGTAGGCGCCGAATGCGGCGACCAGCGGCGCCGCGATCAGCACCCAGGAGAAATAGAGATAACCCGACAGGTTGAACGTCTGCCGCAGCGGCGCCATCGTCACCTCGTGGAACGATACCGATTCGTCGATGCAAAGCGCGAAAAACACGATGGCGAGCAGCGACCAGTGGGTGCGGTTCTCGGGATCGAGCCGGTGCGACAGGGCAGCGCGGACGGCGAGCAGTGCCGAAGCCGCGGCCATCTGCACCGTTTCGAGCCAGGCTGGCAGGCTGTGCTCCGAGTCGAAGGCAAAATGCCGCAGATTCTTGAGCATGGTGTTGCCACCGATGAACGGCAATGCGATCTCGCGAAGCACTCCGAGCGTGACGACCACGGCGGCGGCCCACCACACCGCGCGACTGAGCGCTTGTGGATCGAGGATCAGCACTCCCGGCTGCCGCGCGGACGTCTTGATCACGGCCGGCGTGCTGGCCGGGACCGGTGCGAGGATCGGTGAGGCGCTCACCAGGTGCAACTCCGCTTGGTCGTCAGCAGTTCCTCGACGCTCCAAAGGCAGGACGAGCCGCCGGGAAGGATATGTTCCATCTGCACGCCTTCGGCCTCGGACGGCTGCCAGCGATCGTCGACGAGGCGAGGGTCGACGCTCCAGCGCCCCACCGGTCCGGGCTGGCTGCAATAGCAGCGGGTGAGCCGGGAGAACTCGTCGCGCGTCACCGGCAGCATGCCGCTGTCGGCGAGGTAGCGGGTCGGATGCTTGCCGTCGTTGAAGGCAAAGCCCCAGGCCTGGAGGTGCCGGTTGAGCACGGCGAAACCGACCTTGGACGCATCGCGTGCGGTGTGGAACTGCGACTCGGTGAAGAACACGCGCCCCACCGCCAACCCGTAGACGCCGCCCACCAGAGTCTCTCCCTCCCAGACTTCGACGGAGTGGGCATGCCCCAGCGCGTGCGCCTCCTCGAACAGCGATTGAATGCGCGGCGTGATCCAGGTGAGTGGGGTGCCCCCCGGCCGCGGCCGCGCGCAGGCCCGCATGACGTCGGCGAAGGCGCGATCGAAGGTGATGCGGAACCGGTTGGCGCGCAGCAGGCGGCGGGTGTTCTTCTCGACATGCGTCTTGTCGAAGAACAGCACCATGCGGTGGCGCGGCGCCCACCATTTCAGCGGACCGATGTGGCTCATCACGAACATGCCGCGCCGATATCCTTCCAGCAGCTCGGCAACGCCGATGCGGCCGGCAAGCCCGCAGAGCCCGTCGGGCCGCTCGAGCGCATCGCTCGGCTCGGGAATGAGCGCGCGGCCGACGCGCGGCAGGTCGCGCAAGGTGACCGCGGCAAGCGGCAGGAGCCCGGACAGCCGGCGCGGAACCATGAGGTAGGCGGTGCCCAGGAGTGCCTGGCGCAGCACGAACGGCGCCTTGGCGACGAGATCGAGCACGGCATGGCCGGACGGAAATGGCATGGCCATCGGTCCGCCTCCCCCAGGGTTCGGTGATCGCCGCAGCATGGCGAAGCCGACGGCAAGCGTCCAACAAATCGAATCAATAGGGTTTAAAATGGATTGAGTGTCCGCCGCGCAAACGTCCAATGGATCGATCCTTAGCCAGAATGCGCGTTGCACGTGAATTTGGCGCGCGATCTGCTATGGTGCCGACCGTTCCGGCGCCCGATTCTGGAGCCCAAGGTGAATCGATCGTTATTTCCGCGCCTCGCCCTGGTCGGATTGTTTGCGGCCACGACCTTGCTTGCGGCCTGCGGTCGCAAGGGGCCACTCGACCCGCCGCCGGGCGCGGTGGCGCTCGATCAGCGTTCCGGCCTGGGCGCGCCCGGCGGGCAAGCGCCGCCGCCGGCGTATGATCAGGACGGACGTCCGATCGCTCCGCCCGGCTCACGCCGTCAATCACCGCTCGACTGGCTCATCGACTGAGCGCGCCATGCACCACTTCGACTATCGCGACGGCGTATTGCACGCCGAAGCGGTCAATCTCGCGACGCTTGCGCAGGCGGTTGGCACACCGTTCTACTGCTATTCGACGGCGACCTTCACGCGACACTATCGCGTCTTCGTCGAAGCCTTCGCCGATGTGCCCTCGCTCGTCTGCTACGCGCTCAAGGCCAATTCCAACCAGGCCGTCATCGCCACGCTGGCTCGTCTCGGCGCCGGTGCCGACGTGGTGTCCGGCGGGGAACTCAAGCGTGCGCGCGCAGCCGGGGTGCCGCCGAACAAGATCATGTTTTCCGGCGTTGGGAAGACCGAAGCCGAGCTTGCACTGGCGCTCGACGAGGACATTTTGTGCATCAACGTCGAGTCGGAACCCGAGCTCAAGCTGCTCTCGGCCATCGCCAAGGCCAAAGGGCGTACGGCGCGCATATCGGTGCGGGTCAATCCGGACATCGACGCCAGGACCCACGCCAAGATCGCGACCGGTCGCGCCGAGAACAAGTTCGGCATTCCGATCAGCCGCGCCCGAGAGGTCTATGCCGAGGCGGCAAAGCTGCCGGGCCTTCAGGTGACGGGCGTCGACATGCACATCGGCAGCCAGATTGTCGAGTTGAGCCCGTTCGACAACGCCTTCGCGCTCCTGTCCGACTTCGTGCGCATGCTGCGCGCCGACGGGCACCGGATCGATCATGTCGATCTCGGCGGCGGCCTCGGCATCCCCTACCGCGACGATGACGAGCCGCCTCCCGATCCCGCGGCCTATGCCGAAGTGGTCAAGCGCGCAACCCGCGGGCTCGGCTGCACCCTCATCTTTGAACCGGGCCGTCTGATCGTCGGCAATGCCGGCATTCTCGTCACGCGCGTTCTGTATCTCAAGCGGGGCGAGGCCAAGACCTTCGTCATCGTCGATGCGGCGATGAACGACCTGATCCGGCCGACATTGTACGACGCGCACCACGACATCAGGCCGATCGCGGAACCTCGGCCGGGTGCGTCCCGGATCGTTGCGGATGTGGTCGGCCCGGTCTGCGAATCAGGCGACTTCCTGGCGCTGGACCGTGAGCTTGAAACGCCTGCGCCCGGCGATCTCCTCGCCGTCATGTCGGCCGGCGCCTATGGGGCGGTTCAGGCCGGCACCTACAACACCCGGCCGCTGGTGCCGGAGGTTCTGGTGCGGGAGGGCGACTGGGCGCTGGTGCGCCCTCGCCTCGAGGTCGAACAGCTGATCGGGCTCGATCGCTTGCCGCCCTGGCTGTGAATCTGCGAACTGAGGGCTCGACGCGAGCACAAGGTCGTCCCGGCTGTGGACGGGCCGGACAGCCGCGCGACCGCATGGCGCTCCCTGATTGCGCTAAGTGGCTGTTCTTCAAGGCGAATACAGGATACACGCCCTTGCCTTGAGAACGGCCAATTGATCCGGCTCAATGGGCAGCGGTTCCCGCTGTGATCTTGTGGCGGTGGCGCGCAATGCGCCTGTTGGTTGCGGGCCTGGGATACCGCGAAGGAATGGGCCGCGAACGAATGCGCGTGCTAAAGTGTTCTTAGCAAGCGGAACCGCTGCGCCGGAGCTCTCTTGACCACGACCACACCCGAGCGAATGGAAGACCGGTCGCCTGCGGCGACAGGGGCGCTCAAGCTTGCGCGCGCGCTGTGGCGCGCACGGTGGTCGATCCTCTGGGAGCGGCTGTGGCCGGCGCTGGCTTCGGTTGCGACCGCGGCCGGACTGTTCCTTGTTCTGTCCTGGCTCGGGCTGTGGCTGTGGCTGCCGCCGCTCGGCCGCGCCATCGGGTTGTTTGCGTTTGCCGTGGTCGCCGTGGCTGCGATCGTGCCGCTGTTCCTCGTGCGGCTGCCGTCCACGGAAGACGGTCTGCGCCGGCTCGACCGCATGAGCCAGCTTCCGCACCGCCCGGCCACCGCGATTGCGGACCGGATCGCGCCGGAAACGGCTGACCAGTTCTCGACCGCACTCTGGCGCGCGCACAGGGAGCGCGCGCTGCGCGCCGCGCGGGCGCTCCGGGCGGGCATTCCTGCTCCGCGTCTTGCCTGGCGTGACCCGCTTGCGCTGCGCGCGCTCGTGCTGATCGCCGTGATCGCCACGTTCTTTGCCGCCGGCTCGGAGCGCGGCAAGCGTATCGCTGTGGCCTTCGATTGGCAGGGCGTGGTCTCGTCGGCGAACTTCCGCCTCGACGCCTGGGTGACGCCGCCATCCTATACCGGCCGGCCGCCGGTGATCCTGCCCGGCCTGCGCGGGGGCGACGCCGGACGCTCGACCGCTGCCATAACGGTACCGGCCGGATCGGTGCTGGTCGTGCGTGCCAGCGGGCAGTCTGCTCTCAAGGTTTCCGTGACCGGCGGGCTTGCCGAGGCCGCTGCCGAGGCGGGACCGCAGGTGCCTGCAGGCACCGACGAGCGCCGGTTCACGATCGGGGGCAGCGGCGCCGCCACCGTGCGCGGCGCGGGCGAGGACATCACCTGGACCTTTACCGCCATCCCCGACCGCACCCCGACGATCGCCCTCGCCAAAGAGCCGGAGGGTCAGCTTCGCGGCTCGCTGTTGCTCGCCTACAAGATCGAGGACGACTACGGCGTGGTCGATGCGCAGGCGACGTTTGCGCGCAAGCCGGTCGCCGCGAGCGAGGGCAAGCCGCCGCGGCCGCTCTACAGCGCGCCCGACTTCACGCTGGTCCTGCCTCAGGCGCGCACCCGCAGCGGCGTCGGCCAGACCACCAAGGATCTGACCGAACATCCCTGGGCCGGCGTGGACGTGGTGATGACGCTCACCGCCCGCGATGAGGCGGGCAACGAGGGCCGCTCTTCGCCGCATGAAATGCGGTTGCCCGAGCGGCCGTTCATCAAGCCGCTGCCGCGCGCGTTGATCGAGCAGCGGCGCCTGCTGGCACTTGACGCCAACGCCAAGGATCGCGTGCTGACCGCGCTCGACGCGCTCACCATGGCTCCTGAGCGCTTCATGCCCGAAACCAAGGTCTTTCTCGGCCTGCGCTCCATCTACTGGCACCTTGCCCGCGCAAGCAGCGATGACTCGCTGCGCGAGGTGGTGGCGCGGCTGTGGTCGATGGCGGTGCAGCTCGAGGACGGCAACGTCTCGGAGGCCGAGCGCGATCTGCGCGCGGCCCAGGATCGGCTGCGTGAAGCGCTGGAGCGCGGCGCCAGCGATGAGGAAATCAAGCGCCTGATGGACGAATTGCGGGCGGCGCTCAACAAGTTCCTGCAGGCGCTGGCCGAGGAGATGCGCAAGAACCCGCAGATGGCGAGGCCGCTCGATCCGAACGCCATGCGCGAATTGCGCGGCCAGGATCTGCGCAGCCTGCTCGACCGCATGGAGCGCTTGGCTCGCTCGGGCGCCCGCGACGCCGCCCGCCGCATGCTGGAGCAGCTTCAACAGATGCTGGAGAACCTGCAGCTCGCGCGGCCTGGCGGCGAAATGGGCGAGGACACCGACGAGATGCAATCGGCGCTGGACGAGCTCGGCGACATGATCCGCCGCCAGCAGCAATTGCGCGACCGCACGTTCCGCCAGGGGCAGGATCAGCGCCGGCAGCAGCGCGGTCAACAGCGCGGCCAGCAGCAGCCGGGCGATCAGAACCAGTTCGGCGAATTGCGGCAGGACCAGCAGGCACTGCGCGAGCAGCTCAACAAGCTGCTCGAGGAATTGCGCAAGCGCGGCTTCCCGCAGCCCGGCCAGCAGGGCCAGGAGATGGACCAGCTCGGCCGCGCGGGCGAGGCCATGGGTGATGCCCAGGGTCAGCTCGGCGAGGGCGACGCCGATGGAGCCGTCGATTCACAGGGCAGGGCGCTGGAGGCGCTCCGCCGCGGTGCGCAAGGGCTGGCGCAGTCGATGCAGCAGATGATGGGCGAGGGCCAGGGTCCGGGTCCGGGCGAGCCGGGCCGCATGGGCCGCGCCCGCGCCAATCAGGACACCGACCCGCTCGGCCGCCCCTTGCGTGGCCGCGATTACGGCGACGACACCACGGTCAAGGTACCGGGAGAGATCGACGTGCAGCGCGCACGGCGGATTCTCGAGGAACTGCGTCGTCGGTTCGGCGAAAGCTTCCGCCCGCAGTTCGAGCTCGATTACATCGAGCGGCTGCTGAAGGATTTCTAACCGGGCCTCCTCGGACCGGCCGACGGATCGGCCACGGATTCGATTCGCCGAGATCGCGTTCGCCCTCCCGTTGGTTGACCTGAAAATCTCTGCTTAGAACCGCGCCCATCGGCCCGGCAATGGCGCGCGTTGTCTTTCGCTGCGATGCGCTGCTCACGTGCTGTGTCGGCGTCGATGGAGGACATCCGAGCCGCGCAAGCGATTCCGTGTTCGCCGAATTTCTCCGCCGGCAAGAACGCGGTGACCCAGGCGCCGCTTGCGGGCCGGCGTGCGCCTTGACAGGCTCTCGCCGGCTCGACACCGTTCCTCGCGCGAACCGAGGAGACGGCATGAGCAAGCTGCGAATGACGCTCGCCTGCGGCCCCTATGACCGCACACAGGCGCTGCGCGACGGCACGATCCAGGTCGAAGGCGTCGATCTCAACTACGTCACCATGCAACCGGCGGAAATCTTCTGGCGCATGCTGCAGTTCAAGGAGTTCGACGCCTCGGAAATGTCGCTTTCGAACTACACGTCGCTGGTCAGCAGCGGGCAATCGCCGTTCATCGCCATTCCGGCATTTCCCTCGCGTGTGTTTCGCCACGGCTATTTCTTCGTCAATACCGGCAAGGGCATCAAGACCGGCGCCGATCTGAAAGGCAGGCGCGGCGGCGTGCCGGAATATTCGATGACGGCCGCGGTCTATATGCGCGGCTTGATGCAGCACGAGTTCGGCGTCAAACCGTCGGACGTGGAGTGGGTGCAGGGCCGGACGGACCGGCTCGGCCGCAGACTGCCGCCCGATGTCAGGCTTTCGCAGGCGCCCGCCGGCACCGAGCTCGGCGACCTGCTCGAGCGCGGCGAGATTGATTTCCTGATCACCGCCAACAACCCGCTGTCGTTCCGGCGCGGCGCGAAGAGCGTTGCGCGGCTGTTTCCGAACTACGCGGAGATGGAGAAAGACTACTACCGGCGCACCAGGATCTACCCGATCATGCACACCGTGGTGATCCGGCGTGACGTCTATGAACGCGATCCCTGGGTGGCGGTGAACCTCTACAAGGCGTTCTGCCGCGCCAAGGACCATTGTTACCGTCTCCTGACCGAGACCGGCTCGCCCAAGGCGTCGTTCGCCTGGCTTCAGCCCATGATCGAGGAAGAGCAGGCGATCATCGGTCGCGACTGGTACCCCTACGGCATCGAGCAAAACCGCCCGTCGATCGAAGCGCTGCTGCAATACACGCACGAACAGGGGCTGACCGACCGTCATGTCGGGATCGAGGAACTGTTCGCGCCCGCCACGCTGCGCGACATTCCGCTGAGCGAGGGCCAGCAGGTCTGAGCCGGACGCCGGGCGCGGCGCGCTGCACGCGACTACAGTGCCGGCGCGCCCACGACCAGCGGCGCGGCGCCGATCCACGGCCTGCCGTCGAGCGCAAGCTCGATCGTCAGCACCGCAAACTGGCCGTCCGCGAGCGTATCCGGCCCCGGCATGCGCGAGGAGGCGAGCAGCGACAGCGGGTAGCTGCCGGTGCAGCTCTCGGCCATCCAGCCGGTCAGGCCCGCGCCGGGCAAGTCCTTGACGCGGGCCGCAATCTGTTCCGCGAGCGGTTTGCCCGGTTCGATGGCACCCAGCAACCCGGCAAACCAGCCGGCGGCCTTCGCCGCCCCGCCGTCAGCGGCCAGCGTGCGGATGCGGCGGACCCAGCAGCCTTTGTAGGCGACGGAGGCGCGCACGGCGAAGCGAGCGGCATGCGGCGTGGGCTGCGAGGTGCGATTGAGGCGCCGGTCGCGGTCGAGATCCGGCGCCAGCGCGACGTAAGCTTCCTCGGCGGCGTCCAGGCGCGCGCGCTTCTCGATCGCGCCGGCCAGCGTGCCGGCGTCGGTGGCCTTCGCCGCGTCGGCTTCGCGCAGGGCTGCGACCGCGATCGCATCGGCGCGGGCGAGAAGCCCGCGCTCGGCCGCATCGGGAACGCGGCGCAGCGCCGCGAACAGGGCAGTCCCGTCGATCCACTCAATCGCGGGGGCGGCTGCCGCGAGGTCGTCGGCGAGGCCTGCCGGAAGCATGTCGTATTCCAGCACGCCGACGCGCCGCACCGTGCTGTCCGCCGCGAGCCGCGCGCCGATCAGGGCCCCGGGCTTCGGCGTATTGACGATTTCGCTCACCGGATCGATGGTCCTGATCCACTCGGACACGCGCTTGGACAGCGCGGTGGCGAACACGGGCGCACCAGTCGTTGGCACAAGCAGCACGGCGTCCGACCAATAGGGCGTGAAGCCGGTGATCCAATGCACCGCACTCGGCCGGACGTTGTTGGTGTAGACGACAAATGCATCGAGTCCGGCGGCGTCCATTTCGGCGCGCAGCCGCGACAGGCGCGCCTCGAGGGCGGCGATCGGCAGTTCCTGCGCGTTCCATCCCATCAGCCCGCGACGCATGATCTACCCCGGGACGCTGAACAATTCGCGTGGCGTGCGGGTCAACAGCTCGCAGCCATCCTTGGTGACCGCAACCCCGTCGCCCAGCACCATGTAGCCGACCACGGGGTGATAGGTGTTGGGATGCACGACCAGCGCCATGCCGGCTTCGATTCGCGTGGTGACGTCCTCCAGCAGATGCGGCTTGGAATCCGCGAACAGTCCCATGCCGTGGCCGCGCACGCGCGTGTATTCGCTCGTGGTGTACTGCCCGAGCCCGTGCTTGCGGAACACGTCGTTCTCGGCCCTGGCGATATCGGCGGCGGTGACCCCGTCGCGCACGGTGGCGATGCCGGCCTCCATCGATTCGCGCCAAAGCGCATGCGCAGCCTTCTGCTCTGGCGTTGCCTCGCCGACCACAAGCGTGCGGCAGATCTGCGCGTAATAGCCCTCGACGCAGGGTGTGAGCTCGGTCGTGACCATGTCGCCGCGCTTGAGCCGCTTGCCGCTCGGCGGCGCCATGCCGCGCACCTCGACGCCGCCGACGCCGATGATCTGGAAGTTGTCGTCGGCGCCGTGCGCGCGGAAGAACGCCTCCGTCTCGGCCACGAGTTCATAGTCGGCGCGGCCGGGGCGCGCGGCCTGCATGAACACGCGATAGCCTTCGTCGGCCAGCCGGGACGCCCTGCGGATCGCGTCGATCTCGCTGGCGAGCTTGCGCATCAGCAGGCGGTCGAGGAAGGCGGTCTCGTCGCCGAGCTTGAGGTCTGCCGCACGCACGGCGAGGCGGCGTGGCAGCAGCCGTTGCGGTGCGGCCCCGATGCGCTGGTTGCGCAACCGCTCAAGCGCGCGCTCGACCTCGCCGACGAGATCGCGCGTCAGATGGATCTCGATGCCGGGACAATCGAGCGCGGCGCGGTCGGCTTCGAGCGGGCTGTCGAGATAAAGTGCGATCTGGCCATCGTTACGGACGATCGCCAGCGCCTGACCTTCGAGGCTGCCGAAATCGGTGGCATAGCGCAGGTAATCGCACTGCCAGGCATTGCCGTAGAGCAGCAGGGCGTCGAGCCCCTCTTCGGCCATGGCCTCGGCCAGCCGCTTCCTGCGCTCGTCGGCAATCATGATTCGTTCCGTTCAGTGACGAAGCCCGCCTCGATGTCGCGGGCGATCGCGCCGGGATCGCGCTCACGCGGATCGCCATAGCCGCCGCCGCCCGCGGTCAGGAAGGTGACGCGATCGCCGGCGGCGATGTCAACCTCGGTCGCCTTCTTCACGTTGATCTCGCTGCCGTCGGCACGGCGGATGATGCAGGCGTTGACGGCCCCGGGTTTGCCGCCATGCAAGCCCCAGGGCGGGTCGAGCGTGCGGTCGAGGTTGATGTTGGCCTTGCACCGTTGCAGCAGCCTGTAGGTCAGCTCCACGCCGAGGCCGCCGCGATAGCGGCCGGCGCCGCCGGAGTCGGGACGCAGCGCATGCGTTTCCACCAGCACCGGATACTTGATCTCCTGCAGCTCGACCGGGGTGTTGCGCACATCCCCCTGGCAGACCGACACCGAGGCATCCTCGCCGTCTTCGTTCGGCCGTCCGCCCCAGCCGCCGCCGAAAATATTCATCAGTAGGAAACGCGAACCGTCTTCGCGAAAACCGAAGAAGGAGCAGCCGCCCATGTCGCCCTTGTGCGCCGCCGGGACGAGATGGGGCACCGCCGGCGCCAGTGCCTTGAGGATGGTGTCGATCACCGTCGGCAATGCGACGCTCCAGAGCCCGAGCGCCGACGGCGGCCTGGCCGAAAGCATCGTTCCCTCCGGCAGCACCACATCGAGCGGCCGGAAGCAGCCTTCGTTGACGTCGAGGTCGGGCGAGGTCAGCGCCTTGAAGGCCACGCGCGCCCCGGCGATGCCGCCGGAGCGGCCGGAGTTGAGCGGTCCCGGCACCTGCGGATTCATCTCCGAATAGTCGACGGTCATCTGCGAGCCGCGCACATGCACCTTGACCTTGATGCGCAGCGGCCGGTCGAGGTTGCGCCCGTCGTTGTCGAGAAAGCTCTCGGCCTCGTAGCTGCCGTCCGGAATCTGCGCCACGACGGCGCGGGCGGCGGCCTCGGCCTGGTCCCACACCTTGGCGATGCAGGCTTCGACGGTGCTCCGGCCGTATCGGGCGATCAGCTCGGCGTAGCGGCGCGCACCGAGCTGGCAGGAAGCGATCTGCGCCCGCAGGTCGCCGAGTGCGGCGTCCGGATAGCGGACGTTATCGCGGATGATCTGCCACAGCGTCTCGTTGCGTTTGCCCGCTTCGTAGATCTTCAACGAGCGCATCTGCAGGCCCTCGGCGTAGATGTCGCTCGAGCCGTAGGAACCGAAGCCCTGGCGGACGCCGCCGATGTCCACCCAATGGGCGCGGTTGGCGGCAAATCCCACCAGTTCCCCGTTATGGAAGCAGGGCGAATAGACCACGACGTTGTTGAGATGCTGGCCGCAGATTTCGCCCTGGTTCATCACCACGACATCGCCCGGGGCGAAGCCCGAAAGGCCGTAGCGGGCAATGCCGTCCGCCACCGCCACGCCAAGGTCGGCGAGAAAGATCGGCAAGCCGCCGCGGTTCTGCGAGATCATGCGGGCCTGCGTGTCGAGCAGGCCGCAGCAATAGTCGCGCACCTCATAGATCATCATGTTGTAGGCCGCCTTCGACAGCGCGTTGGCCATCTCGTCGGCATAGGCGACGACGGCGTTGCGCACGACCTCGACCGTGATCGGGTGGGCTTCGTTGCGGCTCATGGGCCGGATATCTCCGCGCGCGTCCCGGGCGCCGCACAGCATAACGCGGTGCGCCGCACGGCCGAGACCCGGGTTCCTTCATGAGCAAGCAAGGCCGGGTTCCGGATCAGCAATGCATCGTGGCGCTTCGCTGGCGCTGCATCGCATCCGGGACACGGGCGGAGAGAATTGCGGGTCATGTCAGCGCAACGTCGATCAGGAGATGTCCCGCCTCCGACACGGTCGCCCGATCGCCCGGGTGAAGCAAGGTGGTTGCATTCGGCTCTTCGATGACGGCGGGACCCTCGATGCGGGCGCCGGAGGCAAGCGAGGGTCGCCAGACGATGCGGGTGCGGATGGGCTGCGCGGGATCGCTGAACACGACGTCGCGCCAGGCGTCGGGCGCCGGAGCCTCGGGCTCCCACCGCTCGGACAGCCAGCGCTCCGCCAGCAGGTCCTTGCGTGGCGCCAGAACGACGAGCCGGACATTGACGATCTCCAGCCGTTCATCGGGTGCGGCCTGGCCATAGCGCTGATCGTGTTCGGCATCGAAGGCCGCACGCAGGCTGGCGAAGTCGCGGTAGAGATGCGCGGGGTCGGACACTTCGACCGGAATGGTGTGCTCCTGGCCGACATAACGCAGATCGGCGAGATAGGTGAATTGGGCATCCTCCGGCGCAATCCCGTCACGGGCGATCTGCCGGTGCGCGGCCTCGGCAAGCTCAACGAAAACGCGGTTCACGCGGTCCGGTTCGAGCGCGCCAAGAAGGCCGTAGAGCGTGCGCACGAAATCCTGCCGCCAGGATGCCATCAACATGCCGAGCGCCGAAAAAGTGCCCGGGACCTTCGGCACGATCACCTTCGGGATGGAAATTTCGCGTGCGATTGCGACCGCATGCAGCGGGCCGGCGCCGCCGAAAGCGATCATGGCGGTTTCGCGCGGATCGACCCCCTTCTTGACCGAGACCGCTCGCACCGCGAGCGACATGGCACTGTCGGCAATCTGCACGATGCCGAGCGCCGCTTCGACGACGCCGAGCTTGAGGCGCTCGCCCACCGTTTGTCGGATGGCGCGCTCGGCGGCGGCGCGGTCGAGCCGCATGGCGCCGTTGAGAAAGCGCTCGGCGTTGATCCGGCCGAGGACGAGATCGGCGTCGGTGACCACCGGATCGGTCGCCCCTTTGCCATAGCAGGCCGGTCCGGGGTCGGCGCCGGCGCTTTCCGGACCGACGTGGATGCCGCCGGTCGCGTCGCACCAGGCGATCGAGCCGCCGCCCGCGCCGATCTCGACGATGTCCACCACCGGCAATTGCATCGGCTGGCCGCTCGCCGCGTCGCCGATCACGTAGCCGTCCTCGATGGCCGGCTTGCCGTCGGTGATCAGACTCGCCTTGGCGGTGGTGCCGCCCATGTCGAAGCCGATGGCGCGCTTGATGCCGAGCAGCGAAGCCAGGCGGCCCGCCCCGATGATTCCGGCGACCGGGCCCGACTCCATCATCGCCACCGGCTGCTCCTGCGCGAGCGTAACCGACATCACGCCGCCGTTCGAGCGCATGATGTTGAACTTGCCCGCGAACGCCTCCGCCCGCAGATGCCGTTCCATCCGCCCGAGGTAGGCCTGCACACGCGGTCCGACGAAGGCGTTAAGCGCGGTGGTCGAGGTGCGTTCGTATTCGCGGTATTCGCGCACGATCTCGTGCGACAGGGTCACGAACAGGTGCGGCGCCGCCGCCCGCAACATCTCGCCGGCACGCCGCTCGTGCGCCGGGTTGGCGTAGGAATGCAAAAAGCAGACCGCCACCGCCTCCACCTTGCGATCGAGCAGCATTGCGACAAGCCCTCGCAGCTCGTCCTCGGCGAGCGGTGTGAGGACCCTGCCTCGGGCGTCGATCCGCTCGCTCACTTCGAAAGTGAGCTCGCGCGGAATAAGCGGCCGCGGTCGATGGAAGAACAGATTGAAGGCCTCGATCCGATTGCCGCGGCCGATGGCATAGGTGTCGCGGAACCCGCGCGTGGTGATGAGCGCGGTGCGGGCGCCCTTGCGCTCAAGCACCGTGTTGATGGCGATGGTCGAACCGTGCAGCAGTTCCGAGAGCGCGGCGGTGCGGCAGCGGGCGAGGGCGAGGCTGTCCGCCACACCGCGGGTCGGATCGGCGGGCACCGTGGACGTCTTGGCGGTGACGATGCGCCCGTCGACGCAGCCGACCAGGTCGGTGAAGGTCCCGCCGATGTCCACGCCGACGATGTTCATGAGAGACTGGATCGATGACAAGAGAGCGGCGGGGAGACTATCGTCGTGCTCCCTTGACTGCAACGCACCGCCCTTCCTTGGCGGGTGGCGGCTGAAGTAGATAACAGAATTGGAACCAGGCGGGGAGCGCGTCCATGGCAGAACAGCGTCTCGGCATCATCATGAACGGCGTCACCGGACGCATGGGCATGAACCAGCACCTCATCCGTTCCATTCTGGCCATCCGCGAGCAGGGCGGGGTGGCGCTGAAGAACGGCGACCGCGTCATGCCGGATCCGATCCTGGTCGGGCGGAATGCGGAAAAGCTCAGGCAGCTATGCAAGGCCCATGGATTGACGCGCTGGACCACGGACCTGGACGCGGCGCTCAAGGACAAACGGGACATGCTGTTCTTCGACGCCGCCACGACCCAGCTTCGCGCCGGCCTCTTGAAGAAGGCAATGCGGGCCGGCAAGCACATCTATTGCGAGAAGCCGGTCGCCGACACGCTCAAGGATGCGCTCGACCTTGTTCGCGCGGCAAACAAGGCCGGCATCAAGCATGGGGTGGTGCAGGACAAGCTGTTCCTGCCCGGTCTGCGCAAGCTCAAACTTCTCGTTGACTCGGGATTCTTCGGGCGACTTTTGTCCGTGCGCGGCGAGTTCGGCTACTGGGTGTTCGAGGGCGATTGGCAGCCGGCGCAGCGGCCGTCCTGGAACTACCGCAAGAAGGACGGCGGCGGCATCATCCTCGACATGCTCTGCCACTGGCGCTACGTGCTCGATAATCTTTTCGGTGAAGTCGAGAGCGTGACCTGCCTCGGTGCCACCCACATCCCCAAGCGCTGGGACGAGAACGGCAGGCCGTATACGAACGATGTGGACGATGCCGCCTACGCCACTTTCCAGCTCAAGGGCGGCGTGATCGCCCACATCAACAGCTCCTGGTGCACGCGGGTGCGGCGCGACGACCTCGTGACCTTCCACGTTGACGGCACGCACGGTTCGGCGGTCGCCGGCCTGCAGAAATGCTGGAGCCAGGCGCGCGTGAACACGCCCCGCCCGGTATGGAATCCGGACGTACCGCAGCCGATCAATTTCTTCGAGACCTGGTCGGAGGTCCCGGGCGTCGGCGGGTACGACAACGGCTTCAAGCTGGAATGGGAAATGTTCATCCGCCACCTGTTCGAGGATGCCCCGTTCAAATGGACCCTGCTCGAGGGTGCCAAGGGCCTGCAACTGGTGGAGGCGGCGCACCGAAGCTGGAAGGAGCGGCGCTGGATCGACATCCCGCCGCTGAAGGTCTGAGGCCCGCAACATTCGCTCGTTGCCGGAAGGGCCGCGGCAATCCATCATGGTGGGCTTCCGCTAGAGAGCCGAGTCAAGAACGCGAGTGAGGCACCGTGCCGACCCTCAATCTCCCCACCGCCGGCGGCAGGCTGACACCCTATCTCACGCAGCCGCCGCGAAACTTTCCGGTGGCAACGCCGCCGTTCAACCGCATTGCCTATGCCGCCGCGCATGTGGTGGCTGACCCGCTCGCCGACCGTGAGCCGTGGCTGGACGCCGCGGTCGACTGGGACGCCACCATCGCCTTTCGCCGGCATCTTTGGTCGCTCGGCCTGGGCGTCGCCGAGGCGATGGATACGGCCCAGCGCGGCATGGGCATGGACTGGCCGAATTCGCTGGAACTGATCCGGCGCAGCCTCGATGCCGCGCGCGACTATCCGGGCGTGCAGATCGTCTGCGGCGTGGGCACCGACCATCTGGAACCGCGCGCGGTGGTCTCCATCGACGATGTCGTTCGCGCCTACGAGGAACAGTGTGCGGCGGTGGAGAAGCTCGGCGGCAGGCTCGTGCTGATGGCAAGCCGGGCGCTGGTCAAGGCGGCTCGCTCGCCGGACGACTACATTGCCGTTTACAACCGCATCCTCTCCCAGGTGAGGGAGCCGGTCATCATCCACTGGCTGGGCGAGATGTTCGACCCCGCGCTGGAGGGGTACTGGGGCTACAAGGACCACGCGCAGGCGATGGACGTGGCCATCGCGGTGATGACGGCCAATGCCGACAAGATTGACGGCGTCAAGATCTCGCTGCTCGACAAGGACAAGGAGATCGCCATGCGCCGCCGCCTGCCGCAGGGCGTGCGCATGTACACCGGCGACGACTTCAACTACGCCGAGCTGATCGCGGGCGACGAGCACGGTTATTCCGACGCGCTGCTCGGTATCTTTGATGCCATCGCGCCGGCGGCGTCAGCGGCGCTCGATGCCTTCACCCACGGCAACGTGTCGCTGTTCCACGACATTCTCGCGCCGACGGTGCCGCTCTCGCGCCACATCTTCAAGGCGCCCACCCGTTTCTACAAGACCGGGGTGGTGTTCATGGCCTATCTTAACGGTCTGCAGGAACATTTCATCATGGTCGGCGGTCAGGAGAGCGCACGGTCCACCCTGCATCTGGCCGAGCTGTTCCGCCTTGCCGACGTCGCAGGCCTGCTCTCGGACCCGGAGCTTGCCGCGCATCGCATGCGGTTGGTCATGGCGCTGCGCGGCGTCGAAGCCTGATGCGCGACCTTTCCAACGACACGAGCCTGCTGGCGATCAATTCGGCGACGGTGAAGGCCTGGTCGCTCGAGCAGCTCGCCGAGGGTTGTGCGCGCGCCGGGATCAAGGCCATCGCCCCGTGGCGCGACATCGTCCAGGCGGCAGGCGTGGACAAGGCGGGCCGGCTCATTCGCCGGCATGGCCTCACGGTGACATGCCTTTGCCGCGGCGGCATGTTTCCGGCCGCCGATGCCGCCGGCCGCCGTGCCGCGCTTGACGACAATCGCCGCGCCGTGGACGAGGCGGCGGGAATCGGCGCGCGCTGTCTCGTGCTGATCGCGGGCGGCTTGCCGGAGGGCTCCAAGGATCTGCCGTCCGCGCACGCACAGGTGGAGGAGGGCCTGGCCGCGCTGCTGCCCTATGCGCGAGGCGCCAACGTTCCGCTCGCCATCGAGCCGCTGCACCCGATGTATTGCGCCGATCGCGCCTGCGTGAACACGCTCGCCCATGCCAACGATCTGTGCGATCGGCTGGGCGAGGGACTGGGGATCGCGCTCGACGTCTATCATGTCTGGTGGGACCCGGACCTACCGCGGCAGATCGCGCGTGCGGGCAAGCGCATTCTCACCTATCACGTCTGCGACTGGCTGGTCCCTACGAAGGATCTCCTGCTCGACCGCGGCATGCCGGGGGACGGCGTGATCGATCTGCGGCGTATCCGCGCCATGGTGGAGGCCGCCGGCTACACGGGCCATTGCGACGTCGAAATCTTCTCGACGCAGAACTGGTGGAAGCGCGACCCCGACGAGGTGCTGCGCATCTGTCGGGAGCGGCATCAGACGGTCGTGTGAGCAGCGCGCGCATGATGCGCAGGCGCCGTTGCAGATTGCAGGCGAGGAAGCTAATGCTGCTCGACCCGCAGGGCCTGCAACAGCGACGACAGGTCGCTTTCGCGTTCGAAGGTCCACAGCCGGTCGAGGACTGCCGGAAGTCGCGCTGGCGATAGCATTCGTCCGGCGAGAGAGTGAAATTTCTCGATCAGTTGCGCGTCGCTCATCGGCCGATCGTGATGGCCGATGGGGTTTGCGATTTCCGCCGTCCGCTGCGTGCCGTCCTTGAGCGTGATGGTGATCCGGCAGGGCAGGCTGTCGGGATAGCGCGCGTTGAAGGCCGGGTCTTCGGTTACCGCGATCTTCTGCATCAGCGCATGCGTGCGGCGGTCGCGGATGCGCTCGGGCGCGAAAATGGCATCGGTGTAGGCGCCCTCGATCAGTACGGCCGCAACCACATAGGGCATGCTGTGATCGGCGGTTTCGCGCGTCGTCGGATTCCACTTCTCTTGCCCGCTGCCGATCTCGAACCAGGCGAAGTGATAAGTGAAGATTTCGATCCGTTCGATGGCATCGAGATCGACCTGCGGGCGCAGTTCGAGTGCGCAGAACGCGGGCCCCTGGGCGTGGAATTCGCTCAGAAAGTACTTGTAGTCCGCCTTGAGCAGACTGAACGTTCCGGGCTCGAGCGGAAATGAGCCGCTGCGCGGCGGCTCGGTTGCGGCGGCAAGCCCGTCCTCGAACGGCGCGCCCGGTCCCTGCATGCCTTCCCGCGCCAGAATGGCAGCAAACACGCCGTTGCGCGCGGCGTTTCCGGCGGCACAGCCTTTCCACATGGTGAGATGACCGCGGCGGCTGATGTCGAGGCCGAGATTCGCAACGGCAGCGAGCGAGAGGGCATTGGCGGTCTGCGCAAGCGACAGCCCCATCACCCTGGCGGCCCCGGCCGCGCTCGACACCGCGTTGTAGACGACGTAGTCGAGGGCGTGTTTGCGCATGGGGAATGCGCGAAACAGATAGCGGTGCACCTCATAGGCGACCACAATGCCGGCCATCGCTTCGCACGGACCTGAGCGCTCGGCTTCGGCCACCGCAAGAATTGGCAAGAGGGCATCGCTCGGATGCCCGCCGCCGCCCGGATAGGTGTCGTTGCCCTCGATGTAGCGGCTCGCGACGCTGTTGGCGAAGGCGGCAAGGTCGGGCGTGGTGCGGTGCGTGCTCCCGATGACGGTTGCTCCCTCGGCGAGGGGCACGCGCATCGCCACCGATCGCGCGATGCGCACGGGCGCGGCATCATAGGCTGCGATGGCGCATCCGACCGTGTCGATGATGCGTCGCTTGCAGTCGTGCAGCACCTCGTCCGGCAGCAGGTCGTGGCTCGGCTGAATGGCAAATTGAGCGATGCTGCGCGTGATGTTGTCCATGGCCGGCTCGATCCGAAGTCCGCTATGCTGGCGCCCGGTCAGAGCCGGGCTTGAGGGAGGCAACCATGAACCGCCAGGCGCCGTCGACGCAACCGGTGGGCTCGCGCGAGCGCTCGCTGGACGAGGTGAAGGCCGAATTCATGCGGCGCGCCGGGCGGTTGAATCCCTTCGAGGACATCCGCCGCGAGGATGCGGAGCGGGTGATGAACGCGCTGAAAAGTCTCGACAAGGACCACTGGGCCGAGGAGTGGTGCAAGATCGGCCTTGCCTATGAGGCGCAAGCGGATGCGCGTGCCGGTGTGGGTGCGCAAGCGGCTGAACTGCGCGAACTCTACCTGCTCGGCTTCGACGCCTGCCGCGTCGGCCGCTATCCGGCGCCCACGTCCCCCGGCAAACTTGCCGCCTACCGGCATTCGCTGCGCATGTTCCGCAAGGCGGCGCGATACATCGAGCCCGCGCTGGAAATCGTGGAAATCCCATTCGAGGGAAAGGCGCTGGTCGGATATCTGCAACGGCCGCCCGGCGTTGCGCGACCGTCGGTCGTGCTGCACTGGGGCGGCGTCGACGGCTGGAAGGAGGATCGCCTGCGGATTGCGAAGGCGATCATGGACGCCGGGCTTGCCTCGCTCACCATCGATATGCCCGGCGCCGGCGAGAATCCGGTGCTCTACGGCGATCCCGCGGCCGAGCGGACCTATCGAGCCTGGATGGACTATGTGCTGACCCGCGGCGACATCGACGGGACAAGACTCGGCGTGTGGGGCGGCAGCTTCGGGGCCTACTGGGCGGCGCGGCTCGCCTTCGTGGCCGCGGATCGTCTGCGGGGCGCGGTGTTCCACGGCGGCAACGTCCACCACGGCTTTCAGAAGGAATGGTTGATCCCGGCCTTCACCACGGGCGGCGCAACCTATCTGTTCGGCGCGGCGAGCCTGCTCGATGCGCGTGGCCGTGCCATGGGCACCAGCACGCTCGATGAGTTCCTCGCGGCCGTGTCCAAACTCTCTCTCAAGGACATGGGGCTGCTCGACAAGCCCTCGGCGCCGCTCCTCGGGGTCAACGGCAAACTCGACGATCAAGCGCCGGTCGACGACATCTACCTGTTAATGGAGCACGGCAACCCGAAGTGTGCGCGCATTTATCCGGAGGGCCACCACATGGGCCGCACCCCGGGACGACCGGCTGATGAAATCACGACCATGATTGTGGCCTGGCTGAAGGAGCAGTTGCTGTGATAGCGGCAGCCTGTTCGGTGCGCACCTGAGCGCGCCTTGGCACACGAGCCGGCGGTCGGAGCGCCCTGTTCAGGCCGCTTGCGCGCCGCATCTCCGCCTCCGCGCCGTCACCAGCGCAGCCGCCGCGGCTGTCATTCACCGTCTGCCACGGCGGCCAGGACGATCGAAACGATGCATTGCATGGCGTTCCTCCCGTAAGCGGATCAATCCGCTTCCTGTTGGCGGCATGCGCGGCCGCCGACTTGGTTGAAGCTCGCGAGCGGCGTGAGGGCGGATTCCGTTGCCCGCAAGCGGCCCGGCCAGCTCGGCCGAAGTGGAGGCGCAAGCCGCAGGACGAGCGAATTCCCTCACCATGACCTGGGGAATCGCTGGGCGTAGGCCGTATTCTCGATGCGCTGATCGATCATCCATTTTGCGACTTCGTGATGCTGCGCGAACCAGACGTCCTTGTGGCTCTTGAAGTATTCGAGCACCTTGCGAAACATCGCGGTCATCAGCGGACGGCCGCCGAAATGGCTGTGGATGCCGATATTGACGAGCGCTCCGGGCTCGCAGGCATAGAGGTAGTCGAAGGTCTCCTTGTAGGCGTCGAAGTAGATTTGCGGACTTGCGCGCAGCGCACGGTTGTCGACGAAATCGCTCCAGGGGATCATCACGATCGAGCCGGCGGCCGTCTTCTGCAGATAGGGAACGCTCGAATCGAGCGCGTCCGAACACCACATCAGTCTGGCCTCGGTTAAATAGTCGAGGGTGTTCTCGGACCAGCCGTAGATCGGGGTGACCCAGCCGGTCGGCCGCTTGCCGGTGGTCTTTTCAAGGATTTCGAGCGTCTTCCTGATGGTTTCGCGCTCGCGATCGGCCGCCATGGAAAACAGCGTCTGGTCCTGCAGGTAGCCGTGGCCCGCCACGTCGTGGCCAGCCTTGGCAAAGGCCGTGACGGCTTCCGGCCACACCTCGGCGCTGCGCCCGTTGCAGAACAGCGTTGCGGATACGCCGAGGTCTTTCAGATTGCGGGCAATCCGCCAGATGCCTTCGTTGCCGCCGAAGCGGGACCAGTTGATGCCGGCCACGTCCTTGGAGCCGGGCGGCAAGGGCGTGGTGCGGGGAAAGTAGGATGGCGACTTGCCCTCGCTCCAGGTCTCCAGCAGCACGCTGACCAGCACCGCCACCCGTCGGCCCTCCGGCCAAGCCAACACCCCATTGCTCATGTCGTCGTCTCCTCGCGCCCCGCCGCGCTTGCGAAATTGATGCCTGAGCGCTGCGCAGGAGTCTACGGCAGGCGTAGGCAAATGGCGCGGAGCGGCGTAGGTTCTTGCCGGCGTTGGGGCTTGGCATGTCGCGGCCGGTCCGTGTGGCCCGCCCGGGCAACCGATCGCATGGGCGGCGCGGATCATCCCGGCCGCGCGTCCATCGTGGCATGCCGGCGAAGGTTCGGAGCAGCGGATGATCATCGATTTTCAGCAGCATTACACGCCGCCGGAGATGCTCAAGGGCGACCCGAGAGCGCTGACCGCCCAGGTGGACGAGCGCGGCAATCCGAACTACCTGCTCAATCCGTTGCTCGCCGACCTCGCGGCGCACGTGCGGATGATGGATCATGCCGGCATCGATGCGGGCGTTCTCTCTTGCGGCGTGGGCTTCGACCAGCCCGATCTCGCGGTCTGCCGCGCAATCAACGACCGCATGGCACAGGCAGAGAAGGATCATCCCGGCCGCTTCATCGGCCTTGCGCACGTGCCGGCGCTCAAGCCCGAGGAAGCGCGGGCCGAGCTCAAGCGCTGCGCCGTCGAATATGGCTTCCCCGGGGTGGTGATCGCCTCGGAGCTGCAGGACCAGGCGCTCGATCACGAGGCGCTGCGCCCGTTCTGGAAGGCCGCCTGTGATCTTGGACTCTACGTTTTCATTCACCCGCTGCCCAAAGTCATATCGTGGAACCGGATGGATGCGGACGACCTCGGACGCATGTTCGGCTGGGAGTTCTCGCTGATCATCGCGACCATCCGCATCATCAACTCCGGCCTGCTCGACGATCTTCCGGATCTGAAGATCCAGTTCTCGCATTTCTCCGGCGGCATCGGCCGCTACCGAGGCCGCTACAACGGTTTCCAGCAACGGCACAAGTGGGGCACGGCGCAAATCCCGCGTCACGGCCGGCAGCCGAAGCATCCGGTCGACCACTACCTCAACAGCCGCCTGTTCTACGATTGCGCCGGTTGGGCCGGTCCCGACCCTTGCGGACCGCTCGGGGCCGACTGGGTCAAGTTCGGGCTGCAGGAGCTTGCCCTTTCGCAATGCGTGTTTGCGACCGACTACCCGCAGGCCATCCGCGATCCGGGCGAGGTTCTGGCCTATGTGAAGGCGGTGGAAGGGCTTGAACCCAATGCGCATGCGCTGGTGCACGGGCTCAACGCGGAGAAGCTAATCCCCGACATCAGAGACCGGGTGGCGCGGCGCAAGAAGTAGGGCCCATTCGCGGTCCGGATGTGCCGCAGCTCCGCGACCCGTCGTGGGGCCGCGCCAAGTCCATAAGGGTCGTCCGGATGGCTCTTGCCGTCAAAAATGTGTCTGGAGGGCGTGATGGCCGATCGCAGCAACAATCCCATCGTCCACTTCGTCGGCAGCATTCCGCTGCCGGATGCGGAAACGGTCTTTCGCACGTTGGCCGCGGCGGTCGGCCCGCATCTCGTTCGTTTGCCGGACGGCGAAACGGGTATTCGCCGGACCTGGATCCGGTTCCTGCAGGACGTTCTCGCTGATAATCCCGCCATCGAGCTTGCGCGCGATGTGCCTCCCTTCCGCTTCGTGCAATGGGACGGCAAGCTCGTCCGCGAAATTCCGCGGCTGCGCGTCAAGCCGGCAGCCATGCCGGACGCTGCCACGATCAAGACCGGCTATGCCGACATGGCCATCGAGTCGTGGGCGGTGTTCAAGCGCCTGCAAGAGGCGGGTGCGATCCCGCCGGGCGTGAAGTTCCAGATCTGTCTGCCGACGCCGGTCGCGCCGACGTACAACAACATGGTGCCGGGCGATCGGCAAAAGCTCCTGCCGGCGCTGACGCAGCATCTCTCCGGCGAGGTTGCGAAGATCGCGCAGGCGCTGCCGCAGGAACGCATCGCCATTCAATGGGACGTCTGCCAGGAAGTTCTGGCCTGGGAGAACTACTACGATCCGGGTCCGGTCGATTTTCGCACCGAGACGCTCGACGTATTGACCCGCATCGGCGAGGCGGTGCCCGAGGCGGTCGAACTCGGCTATCACCTTTGCTACGGCAGCCCGGCCGACGAGCACCTGGTGCAGCCGAGGGACATGGGCATCATGGTGGACATGGCGAACGCCATCGCCGCGGGCGTCGGGCGCCCGATCCATTTCTTCCACATGCCGGTCCCCAAGGGGCGAACCGACGACGCTTATTTCGCGCCGCTGTCACGACTCACGCTTGCGGCAACGACCGAGCTCTATCTTGGCCTCATCCACCACGATGACGCGGGCGGCGATGCTGCGCGTCTCGCCGCCGCGCGACGGTACGCGCGCGTGGACGGCGTCGCCACGGAATGCGGTATGGGGCGCGGCGACCCCACGCGGTTGCCCGCGCTGCTTGCCGCGCACGCAAGAGCTGTCACGCCCGCCGCGTCAAGCGCCGCAACCCCCGCCCGCTAGGACCGCGCTCGCCGCTTCAAGCCTCAAGGGCAGGGGCGGGGACGGCCGTCACGGCCGATGTAGGTGCCGGTCTCGGGATTGTACGAGCGGAACCGGCGCATGCAGTATTCGACCGCCTCCTGGCGCCGCGCCGCCTCGGCCGCAATCATGCCGCCGACGATGGCGGCACCGATGCCGATGCCGATGGCCGGTCCGATCCCGCGGCCACGCCCGCGGCCACCGCCGCCGCCGCGGCCGCCGCCACGGCCTCCGCGACCCCTGCCGCGCCCGCGTTGCGCAGCAGCCGGTGTCACGCTTGCACTCAGCACGACACCGGTGACGGCAAGTGTGCTCAGGGAGTAGATGACAACAAGCGCTCCCGCCGCCAGGACGCGTGTTGCAAGATTGCGGATCGATTTCGCCGGCTGCGTCCAATTCATTGCGTCGTCTCTCCTCTTGCCGAGTCTGCGCAAGTATCGAAATATTCAGGCTCAACCTGCGGTCGTCAACATTGACCGAGATCAATTCCCTGGCTCCGCCGGGGCGCCTATTTTCTTTCCGGAGCGAAAGCCTTGGCGTAGCGCTGGGCGAGGTCGGGCGGTGTTGCCACGATGAGCCGCACGACCTTCTCCACCTCCTCGCCGGGAACGAAGTCGATTTCGAGCTTCGCCTTCTTGACGTCCTCCTGAAACTCCTTGTCGCGCATCAGCGCTTCGAATGCCTTGCGCAGCAGCGCCACGCGCTCCGAGGGAACCCCGGGCGGCGCGATCAGCGGCCGCGCTGCGGTCTTTTGCGTGAAATGCAGCTCCAGGATCTTGCGGTCGGCGTCGTTCTTGATGAAATCGAGGGCGCTCGGCAGGTCGCCAAGTTCGGGCTCCTTCTTCAACGCGCCCTGCATCAGGAGCGTCACCTTCTTATCCGCAAGCCAGTGCGGCCGTACCGCCTTCAGCGACGACCACGACCAGTCGCCAATGCCCTGCACTTCGCCGCGCTCGATGGCAAGCGCGATCTGCGACGTGCTGTTGTAACCGGTGACCACCTTGAACTTGGTGCCAATGAGCGAATTGTAGAGCCGCGGCGTGGTCTCCGGATCGACGCTGGTGATGCCGCCGACAATCAGCTCCTTGTCGAACAGGTCCTGCGCACTTTTGTGCGGGGCGGTGTGCCAGGCAACGGTGACTGCGGTCTCGCTGTTGAGGCTGCCGATCCAGTTGAACTTGTCGATCTCGAAGCGAATGGTTTCGGGATGGGTGAGCTTGGCCAGCAGCATGTTGCGCTGGACCAGGGCGATCACCGTGCCGTCGGCGGGGGCGGCATTGAACATGTGATTGGTGGCGCCGATGCGTGAGGGCATGTTCTGCACGACGATCGTCGGCTGGCCGGGAATGTGCTTGGCCAGATGGCGTGCGACCGTGCGCGCCTGCAGATCATAGCCGCCGCCGACGCCGGCGCCGACCACGAAGGTAAGCTGCTTGCCGGCGTAGAAATCCTCGGCCGCGGCCGCCCCCATGGCGACGAGGACGGCGAGAGCGGACAGACAGCCGACACGAGCGGCGGGACGGGCGAGCGGCTGGCGGAATCGGGCAGTCATCGCAAGTTCCCCCATCTGCGAGACTCTCTCGTTTCATTATCGTTCAATTCCGCATCCCTGCCTATGCTTGACCGCGGCAGACAGGTGCGGCCATATCTCGCGCCAAGAACAAGCCCAAGAACGTCTCGGGAGGCAGCCTTGAAAGCCATCGTCATCCGCGAATTCGGTCCGCCCAGCGTCATGCGGCTCGAAGAGGTGCCCACGCCCGAGCCGGGGCCGGGTGAGGTGCTGATCAAGGTCCATGCCGTCTCGGTCAACCAGACCCTCGACGCCAAGGTTCGCGCCGGCAAGTATGCGCGACCGGTGACGTTGCCGCTGGTGCCCGGCGTCGACCCTTCCGGCGTGATCGTGCGGGTCGGCGAGGGTGTGGTCAGCCGGAAGGTCGGGGATCGCGTCACGGTCGCGCTGCGGATGGGGTACCACAGCGGCTCCGACGCCATTCGTCTGATGGGCGTCCATGCCTGGGGCGGCTATGCGGAATTCGTCAAGGCCAGCGCCGAAAACACCAACCTCATTCCCGACGGCGTCGACTTCCCGACCGCAACGGTGGTCGCGCGCCACGCGCCGACCGCGCTGCAGTTGCTGCAGCATCATGCCAAGGTCCAGCCGGGCGAATGGGTGCTGGTGATGGGGGCGGCCGGCGGACTCGGCAGCGCCGGTGTGCAGGTCGCCAAATATCTGGGCGCGCATGTGATCGCGGCGGCGGGCACCGACGAACGGGTCAAGGTGGCGCTCGATCTCGGCGCTGATGCCGGGATCAACTACCGCACGCAGGACCTGACCGCCGAAGCGATCCGCATCACCGGCGGCAAGGGCGTCAATGTGGTGTTCGAGAACATCGGCGATCCCGAACTGTTTCCCAGGGCCTTCAATTCGCTGGCGCGCCAGGGCCGCCTCGTGACCGCAGGCGGACACGCCGGCGGCACGGTCCCGCTCGACGTCAACCGCCTCTATCTCAATCACATCACCGTGCTGGGCCGTACCGGCGAGACGCCGGACGGCGCGCGCATGTGTCTGCAGCTTGCGGCGGAAGGCCGCTTCAAGCCGTTGATCGATCGCATCATGCCGCTGTCGGAAGCGGTGCGGGCCCACGAGCTGCTCGAAAGCCGCAGCGTTCTCGGCAAGATCATTCTCGACCCGACGCAGTGCTGACGCTCGCGGTTCGCGGTCGTATCCTGAGTCTTGCCGTCACTCGCGCCGCCCTGATGTTCACGCGAAAGCCGCAGGCGATCGACCGGAGAGCGCCCCATGACCGATCTGCGAACCATCCGCACCGACGTGGTCGGCAGTCTGCTGCGGCCGGCGGCAGTGCTGGAAGCGCGCAAGGCCTTCGACAGCGGCCGAATCGACGCCGCGGCGCTGCATGCGGCCGAGGACGACGCGGTGCGCCAGGCGGTGCGGTTGCAGGAAAGCATCGGCCTCGACGTGATCAGCGACGGCGAGATGCGCCGGCTCAACTTCCAGGACAGTTTCGGCGCGGCCGTCGAAGGCTTCGACGCAAGCCCGAGCACGCTGCACGCCTATGTCCGGCGCGTGGAGGGCGGCACCCCGCTGCGGCGCTGGGAGGTTCCGCTGCAGGACAAGGGTACGGCGATCTCGCACCGCCGGCCGGCGGTGGCGCGACTGAAGCTCGTGCGCAACGTGCCGCTTGAGGAATACCGGTTCGCCGCCGGCATCGCGAAGACGCCGGTCAAGGTGTCGCTGATCGGGCCCGACCGCATCAGCCAGCGCTTCGACTACCAAAACTCGCGTGCGGTCTATCCCGACATGGACGCCTTCGTGGCCGACGTGGTGGCGATCGAGCGCGAGATCATCGGGAGCCTGGTGGCCGCCGGCTGCCGCTATGTGCACATCGACGCGCCGGGCTACACGGCCTACGTCGACGAGCCCTCGCTCAAGCAGATGCGTGATCGCGGTGAGGACCCGATGCAGAATTTCGCCCGTTCGCTCAGGGCCGACGCCGCCGTGATTGCGGGCTTTCCGGGGGTGACGTTCGGCATCCATCTGTGTCGCGGAAACCAGCGCAGCATGTGGCATCGTGAAGGCAGCTACGACGCCATCGCCGAGCGATTGTTCAACGAATTGCCGCATCACCGCTTCCTGCTGGAATACGACAGCCCCCGCGCCGGTTCGTTCGCGCCGCTGCGCTTCATGCCCAAGGGCAAGATCGCAGTTCTCGGGCTGGTCAGCACCAAGGTGCCCGAGCTCGAGAGCGTCGACGCGCTCAGGCGCCGCATCGACGAAGCGACAAAATTCATTCCGCTCGACCAGCTCGCCATCAGCCCGCAATGCGGTTTTGCCTCCGACGTGGTCGGCAATCTCATCGGTCCCGACGACCAGCAGCGCAAACTGGAGCGGGTGGTCGAGGTTGCGCGGCTGGTGTGGGGATGAGCGATCGGTCGCGACCGCTCCGGGGCGCGCGCGAAGCGGGACAATCGAGATCAGCGGCCCTGCGGTTGCGGATTGCGGCGCGCGCCGCGCCGCATTGCGAACGACCGCTGCCTACAGCTTCAGCAAGGCCTTGGCGTTGCCGGCATAGATCAGCGTGCGGTCGCGGTCGCTGATCGGCGCCTGGTTGAGCCACTTCGTGCCGAGCGCGTTGTCGATATATGGCCAGTCGACCGCAAACAGGATGCGCTCCACGCCCATTTCCGCGATCGCGCAGGCCAGCGCCGAGTCCTGAAATGCGCCGCTGGTGGTGAGCCAAAAATGGGTTCGATAGTAGTCGGAAAAGGCCTTCGGCAGCTTGAGGAAGCGGGCGAGGTTGTGTTCCGTGCGCCACAGCGTGTAGGGCGCGGTCTCGCCCAGATGGCCGACGATGATCTTCAGCGTCGGATATTCATCGAACAGACCCGACGTGATCAGCCGGAAAGTGTGCGTCAGCGTTTCAATGCCGAAGCCGAGCGGGGGCCCTTCGAGCGAGGGGTGATCCTTGAAGTAGGCCTCGAACACGGCGGGCTTCACCGGCGAGGGATGGATGTAGATCGGCACGTCGAGCCGCGCGGCCCGCTCGAACACCGGCCGGAAACGCCGGTCATCGAGGAACAGGCCGTGGGTCGTTCCCATGACCATGGCCCCGCGCAGGTTGAGTTTGGTGACCGCGCGTTCGAGTTCGTCGGCCGCCGCCTTCGGGTCGGGCAGCGGCAAGGTGGCGAATCCGTCAAAGCGTGTCGGATTGGCGCGGATCGTCTCGGCCAGAAAGTCGTTCGATGCGCGCGCGGCCGCCACCGCGACATCCGGCGGAAGGTTGTGCGCGGCGGGATTGTTCTCCGACAACACCGCAAGGTCGATCCCCGCCTGGTCCATCTCGCGAATGCGGATGCCGGCAAGGTCGTTCAGCTTGTCCTGCACCGGGCCCGGCCGCGGTGCGACCAGCTCTCGCAGCGTGGGCGAGGTGAAGTGCTCCTCGATGGCGATGATCTTCGGCTCGGGCATGGTGACCTTGTTCCGGTTCTCAAAAAGATGGCCGGGACGGGCCCGGCCATCGCCATTCCGATCGGCGGCGGCGTCAGACGCTGACGTGCTGGATGAACTTCTGCGGCGGCGGATCGCCCCATTGCGAGACCAGTGCTTCCTCGGCCGGCAGCAGATTCGAGCCGTTCTTGATGTTGAGCCGGTCGCTGTCGGCCCAGTGCTCGTGCACGCGCCGCCACGGGTCGGCCCAGTAGTCATAGACCTGGCTGCCCAGCAGGTGCCGGCCGATGCCCCACATGTGCTCGTACTTGCCGACCTGGCGCATGTGCTGGTGGCCCATGAACACGTCGTCGAGGTCCTGGACCTCGAACGACACGTGGTTGAGGCCGGGAGTCTCGTGGTTGATGGCGAAGAACACGTGATGATCGACGTAGATCTCGCCGCGATCGCAGCGGTTGAAGGAGCCGATCAGATTGTCCTTGGTCCCGGCATAGACGTCGTCGGAGCAGATGAAGCCCAAGTGGTGCCGGAACCAGTTCACGGTCTCCTTGACCTTCGGCGTGCCGAGCACGGCATGGGCGATGCGCTTGACCCGCGAGGGACCCTTCGGAATGCGCATCAGATCGCCGGCGCGGGCGGTCGGCGCATAGCCGGTGTTCAGAAGCTGGCGCGGGGCGGGAATCTCCGGGACCTTGTCCATGCCCCAGACCACCTCGATCTGGTAGCCGTTCGGCTCGGTCAGGCGCACGCGCTTGCCGCCGCCCGGTTCGTCCATGTGCTCGATGCCCGAGGCGCCCGGCACCTTGGCGATCGTCTTGAGGTCGTCCTCGCTTGCGGCGTGGTAGGCGATGGCGATGAACTTCGGATCGCCCTTCTCGGTGATGTGGACGTGATGGACCGGATCGGTGGGGCGGTAATAGATCGCGTTATTGGTGCGGTCGCTCTTGACCAGCCCGAAGTTCTCCAGGAATTCCGCCTCCAGGTCGAGGTCGGGAGCGCGCATGCGCACGTAGGCAATGTCGGTGACTTTGATGACAGGCATTGGTCCCACCTTGGCGTTTTGGAACGTTGGTGGACGATAACGCAGCGCGGGGGCCGGCGCAATTTGTCTGCAGTCCGGTCCGCCCGGTCCGTCCGGTCCGCCCGTTCCCGCCGCCGGCTGGTCGGTCCGCGGATGATGTGCTGTATTGGCTCAAAAGCGAGTGGGAGGAGCGTGTGAAGCTTGTTCTGTTCCAGGGCACGCCGGAGGGCGAGGTCCTGCCCGGCCTGATGACGGATCGTGGCGTGGTCGACATTTCGGGGGCCGTGACCCGGAGCCATACGCCGCAATTGACCATGCAGGGCATCATCGACGCCTTCGATCGGCTGCGGCCGACCTTGGAGAAGTTCGCGGCCGAGGCGCCGGCCGTACCGCTGTCGCAGGTGAGGCTGCGGCCGCCGCTGCCGCGACCCGGCAAGATTCTCGCCTGCATCGCCAACTACTGGGAGCATGCCCAGCGCGAGCCGCGCCCGCTCAATATGTTCATGAAGAACCCCGATGCCGTGATCGGGCCGGGCGATACCATCGTGCTGCCGGAATTCACGGTGCCCTGGGCCTTCATGCATGAGGCGGAACTCGCGCTGGTGATGAAGGGGCCGGCCAAGATGGTGAAGGCCAGGGACTGGACCAGCGCCGTATTCGGCTACACCTGCCTGATCGACGTGTCCGCGCGCGAGCAGGGCCGTCGCACCTGGCCGGCGACGCCGTTGACGAGCTGGCTCGGCAAGTCGTTCGACACCTTCGCGCCGATCGGTCCCTGCATCGCCACCGCCGACGAGATCGAGAATCCGAACGACGTGATCGTGCGATTCTGGAACGACGGCCAGCTCCGGCACAACTACAACACCGACGACATGGAGCACCGCGTCCCTGAACTGGTCGAGTTCGCCACAACGGTGATGACCATGAACTCGGGCGATCTGATCGCCTGCGGCACCAACCACGAAGGGCTCGGATTCCTGCAGGACGGGGAGACGGTGGAAATCGAGATCGAACGCATCGGCAGGATGGCGCTCAAGGTGCACGATCCGCTCAAGCGCAAATGGGAGCGCGGCGTCTACATGGGCGTCGATTCCACCCATCCCGAGGCGGTGAAGCGCTACCGCCCCCAGGGCGGCCCGACCGCCACCGGCGCCATTTGACTTGCCCGGATCGGTGCAATGACCTGCCGCCTCGGTGTGGCCGGGCCTATCTCCTCCAGCCACGCCGCGTTCACCGCAAGGCGCGAAGGCCTGCGACGCGCGCGGGCATGACGCCGTGAAAAGGAGCTGCTTCCGTGGGCCGCCTGTCTCTCACCCTCGCCATCAGCCATTACGACCACGTCGCCGATCTGGCGCTCGGGCGCGTGCCGGTGGAGGGCATCGAGCTGAATGTCCTCAACCTGCAGGTCGAGGAAATCTTCTTCCGCATGTTCACCTATCGCGACTTCGATGCGGCGGAGGTCTCCATGGCGAAGTTCTCCTCGCTTGCCTCGCAGGGCGAATCGCCGTTCGTGGGCATCCCGGTGTTTCCCTCGCGCGTTCCGCGCCACTCCTCCATCTACGTGCGCCGCGACGGTCCGGTGAAGCAGCCGTCCGACCTTGCGGGCAGGCGGGTCGGCATTCCCGAATGGGCGCAGACCGCCGCGGTCTATTCGCGCGGCATGCTGCGGCATCAGTACGGCGTGGACCTGAGTTCGATCGAATGGGTGCAGGCCGGCGTCGATCAGCCCGGCCGGCAGGAGAAGGTCAAGCTCAATCTGCCGCCGGGCATCCGCTATCGGTCCGCCCCCGACAAAAGCCTCGGCGGCATGCTGCTGTCGGGCGAGATCGATGCGGCATTGTCGGCGCATCCGCCGCTGTGTTTCGAACAGGGCCATCCCAATGTCACGCGCCTGTTCGAGGACTATCTCGATCTGGAGCAGCGCTACGTGAAGGAAACCGGAATTTTCCCGATCATGCACACGGTCGCGATCCGGCGCGATATCGTGGAGCGTCATCCCTGGGTTGCGATGAATCTGTTCAAGGCGTTCGAGGAGTCGAAGCGCCGCAGCGTTGCGCGCGCGCTCAATCCCACCACCTCGGCGCTGCCCATTCCGTGGGGCTACGAAGTGGCGCGGCGCATGCAGAACGTCGTGGGCGAGGAGTTGCTTCCCTACGGGATCGAGGCCAACCGCACGACGCTCGAAGCGTTTCTGCAATATGCCTTCGAGCAGGGCGTGCTGCACCGGCGCATGCAGCCGGATGAACTATTTCCGCCGCAGGTGCAGCGCAGTTTCCGGGTTTAGCGGCGGCGCACCAAGCATTGTGCCCCGGGGCCGCCGTGCAGCGGTCGCGACCCCGGGGAAGCGGGCCGGGACGGCGCGCGAGGCGAATCTCAGCCCAGCGCCTTGATCCCGGCCTGGGCGATCTGCTCGTCCTCGTGCGACTGCACGCCGGAAACGCCGATCGCGCCGACGCATTCGCCCTGGTACATGATCGGCAGTCCGCCCTGGAATAGCACGCCGCCGGACGGGAAGGTCAGGAAGGCGGGCCGCTCCTTGGTGCGATCCTCCCAGAACTTGGTCGGCCGGCGGGTGGCGGCCGAGGTGCGCGCCTTGCCCATGGCCACCTCGGCGCTGATCGGGCCGGCGCCGTCCATGCGCTCAAGCAGGAGGGCCGCGCCGCTGTCGTCGACGATCGCGATGGTGACCTTCCAGTTGTTCTTCTGCGCCTCCGCCTTGCAGGCGGCCATCATCTTGTGGGCGTCGTCGGCAGTCAGAGCGGGTCGGTTGCGCATTGCGTTTCCTCACGGTTGAAGCAAGCCTGGGTGGGGAGAGTCACGGGAAAACCGCACCGGGTCAACCGGCTTCGGTCGGTGCGGGCGGACTTGACGGAACGTTGCGTCAATCCTGGTCCCACTCGACCCGCGGCCCGCCTGGCGTCACGGGGTCGTAGTACCACTTGAGCCCGAGTTTCTCTTCGCTCAGCACGTCGGTCTTGAAGCTCTTCCAGGCCTGCAGCTCGAAGTAGTCGAGCGGGCCGCCGTGGGCGCGCAGCCGATGCGGCACGCCCGGAGGGAAATACACCAGCGTGCCGGGCTCGAGCTCCTGGGTATCGTCCCCCACCTGGACCACGCCGCGGCCCTTGAACGTGATGTAGCAGTGCGATGCTCCCTCCGGGTTGGCGCTGGTGCCGACGTGCCGGTGGTAGGGAGACGAGCCGCCCTCGCGGTAGTGCATCTCGCCCGCCTGGATGGCGTTGGTCGGCGTGAGCCTCTTGCCATCAAGAAGCCGGACCGTGGATTCCGCGCAGAAGCGCCGCACGCGGCCGCCGCTGGCGTCGCTGAGAACGCGGAGCGTCTTGCGATTGAAGAAATATCCAGGCCCGCCGGGCAGGCCCGCTTCGACGGCGGCGGGAGGCTTGGGCGTCACCATGTGAAGGAGCTGCAGATCCGATCCGGACGCCTCAAAACTTGCCGATTCACCTGGAGCGAGCAGGACCCCGGCGCCTTCCTCGGCGGCGTGCGACTGACCGTTGAAGCTGATGACGCCCGCTTGCGGCGCCTCGATGACGTAGACGAGGTGGTAGTCGTCGCCGGCCCGGACCTCGAACCGGCGGCCACTCGTGACCGTGCGATGGAAGACATCGAGCGTCTTGGAGCCGCATAGATCGCGGCTGCAGATCGTCCGCTCCAGTCCGGACGCGACCGGTCTCGCCGCGACCTTGTTCCAGTTGAAGATTGAAACGTCATTGATCGTCGCCATGGGCACTCCTCCTGGAAGAGCGATCAGGATACGCCACCGGCATGGCGGCGCAATCTCTTCGGCTACTCCAAACCGGTCGGGACGTTCTTGTTCTCGCTCGTCAGTTTCATGCCCGCCATCAGCGCCATGGTCTCCATCAGCGCGGCAAAATCCTTCTGCAGATAGGCTTGCGGATCCTTCTGCAGCATCGCCGCGCCGAAATGCATTTGCAGGATCTCGCGGGTGGCCGCCGTCACCGGCATCGGCACGTCCATCTCACGGGCAAGCTCGAGCCCGAGATCGAGGTCCTTGCGCAAGAGTTCAGGGGTAAACGTCGTGGTCCAGTCGAGATTGACCAGCGCGGGCGATTTGTAGGCGGTGAACATCGAGCCCATCACGCCGTTGTTGAGGAAGGCAAGGAAGGCGTGGCGCGGCACGCCCATCTTGTTCACCAGGAGCGTGATTTCGATCAGGTTCTCGATCACGACGCCGAGCATGACGTTGTGCGCGATCTTGCAGATGCGCGCGAGCTCGCCCTCGCCGACGTAGGACACGCCCCTCGGCGCCACCACCTTCATCATGTCTTCCATCTTGCGGAAGGCGGCCTCCGGTCCCGAGCAGACCGACGACAGCTTGCCGGCCTTGATCACCTTGGCGTTGCCGCTGACCGGCGCGCAGATGTAGTCGGCGCCGCGCTGTTTGAGCCGCTTGCGGATATCGGCCGACTCGTCAACCGAAATGGTCGAGCAGTCGACAAAGACGCTCGGCACCCTGCCGTTCCTGCCGGACAGCACGCCGTCTTTGCCGAAATAGACCTCGTCCACGTCCTTGCCCTCGGCGACGATGGAAAAGATCACATCGAGTTCGGCCAGGTCCGAGGGTTTGTCGACGATCTTGCCGCCGATCTTGGCGAGCGGCTCGGCCTTGGAGCGGGTGCGGTTCCAGATGGAGACGTCGTAGCCGGCCTTGAGCAGCCGCTCGGCCATCGGGTAGCCCATGCGGCCCGTGCCGATCCATCCGATCCGCTGCGTGTTCTGTGACATGTCCCACTCCCTATCGTGCGGCTCAAGTGCCGGGCCCGGCATGAGCTAGCACAGCGGCGCGAGCGCCTGCAATCGCGCCGCCCGGCCCGGCAGGTTCGGCCTTGTTCCGCGCATCCGCCTCCTATATTGCCAACGGCGCCGAGGGGGCGGCAGAGCCCGGCTGTCGGCGGCTTGCAATGGGACCGGAGCGATGACCGAACGGGCGGATGTGCTTTTGATCGGGCCGAAGAAGCCGGTCATTGTCGAGGGCCTGTCGGCCGCCTTCAACCTGCACATTCTCGCCGACGCTGCGGATCGCGAGGCGTTTCTTGCAAGCCTTGAGCAGCGCGTGCGCGCATTCGCGGTGAGCGCCAGCACCGAGCGCGTTGACGCTGCGCTGATGGCGCGCTTTCAGAAGCTTGAGATCGTCTCCACCTTTGCGGTCGGCTACGACCACATCGACGCCAAGTGGGCGGGCGAGCACGGTATCGTGGTCACGAACACGCCGGGTGTGCTGACCGAAGAGGTGGCGGATACGGCAATCGGCCTGCTGCTCTGCACGGTGCGCGAGTTTCCGCAGGCGGAACGCTTTTTGCGCGCGAGCAAGTGGCGCAAAGGCAATTACCCGTTGACGCGGGCCACGTTGCGCGATCGCACCGTGGGTCTCGTCGGCATGGGGGCAATCGGACAGGCCATCGCGCGGAGGCTCGACGCCTTCAAGGTTCCCGTCGTCTATCACGCCCGCAGGCCGCGGCCGGAGCTGCCCTATCGCTACTATTCCGATCTGATCGCCATGGCGCGCGACGTGGACATTCTGCTCGTGATCGTGCCTGGCGGACCGTCGACGCAGAACATGATCAATGCCCAGGTGCTCGATGCGCTCGGACCGGACGGCATTCTCATCAACATGGCGCGCGGCTCGGTGGTGGACGAGCCCGCCCTGATCAAGGCGCTGCAGGAGAAGCGCATCCTGTCGGCCGGCCTCGACGTCTACGCCAACGAGCCCGAGGTGCCGAAGGAATTGATCGCCATGGACAACGTCGTCCTGTTCCCGCATCTTGGGTCCGCGACGGTCGCGACGCGGCGGGCGATGGATCAACTTGTGGTCGACAACCTGCTCGCCTGGGGCGCCGGCAAACCGCCGTTGACGCCGGTGCCGGAGGCGCCCTGGCCGCCGAAGAAGCGGGCGTGATAGCCTGTCGCCATGGTTCGCGGTTGTGTGTTGGCCATGGTTGTATTGGGCGCGTCGAGCCTTGCGGCGATGGCGCAGGAGGCTGCGCCGCCGTCCGGCGATTCACCGGTTTCCCCGTCGGCGCCTAGAACAATGGTGGGAAGCTGGGAATTCTCCACCGCTGACCGCGAGAAGATGTGCACCATCACCTTTCGCGCGGATTCCGCACCGGCCGGCAAACGGGTAACCTTCGACCCGTCCTGCGCCGACCATTTCCCCTTCGTCAAGGAGATCGTGGCCTGGAGCCACGCCGACAACGACTTCCTGCGGCTGCTCGATGCGCAGGGCCAATCGGTGCTTGATTTCAGCGAGGTGGAGAGCGGCATTTTCGAAGCCCCGCGTCCGGGCGTCGGCATCCTGTTCATCCAGAACGCGTCGGCGGCGGGTCCCGCACCGCGGACCGCCGAGCAGACGGTAGGCGACTGGGCGGTGGTGCGCGGCGGCAACCGGACGGTCTGCCGGCTCACCCTGTCGAAGACGGCGGTGGGTGAGGAATTCGCCGTCCAGGTCAGGCCGCCGTGCGAGGCGTCGGTGACGCGCTTCGGCCCGGCCACTTGGCAATTGGATCGCGGCGAACTCGTGTTTCGCTCGGCGCGCGGTCAATACTGGCGGTTCGAGGCCGTCGACGAGACGAGCTGGCGGCGGGTGTCGGAAACGGCCGACCAGCTCATGCTGGTGCGGAAATAGCGGTGCTGATCAGCGGTCAACAGAAGCTCGAGCGCATGCGCGACGGTCGCGCCGTCTATATCGGCGCCGAGCGCGTGGATGACGTGACGCAACATCCGGCATTCCGCGAGGGAGCGCGCACCATCGCCCGCATCTACGATCGCAAGGCCGACGAAAGCGAGCGCGACCTGTTCACGTTCGAAGAGGACGGTGACCGCTACGCGCTGTACTGGCTGCGTTGCCGCAACCGCGACGACCTCGCCCGGCGCATGCGCGCGCTCAAGGCGATCGCCGACATGAGCTATGGCTTCATCGGCCGTTCGCCCGACCAGGTCGCCGGGCTGATCACTGGGCTTGCGATGAACGCGGCGCTGCTGGACCGGCTGCGCCCGGGCTTCGGCGAGAACCTGCTGCGCTATTATCGTTATGCGCGCAAGAACGACCTTTACTTGAGCTTTGCCGTTACCCCGGCGAGCGGGCGCAAGAGCGCGGAACTCTTTCCGGGGCAGCAGCGTGACGACCCGAACCTGCAGGTGGTCGACGAGGATGATGCCGGTGTGATCGTGTCGGGCATGAAGATGCTGGCGACGGGGGCGGTGTACGCCGACGAAATCCTGATCGGCAATCTCACGCCGATCGACGAGGCGTTCAAGAGCGAGGCGATCACCGCGGCGCTGCCGCTCAACGCGCCGGGCGTCTCGCTGTGGGCGCGGCAGCCCTATGCGCTCGCGGCACGGCACGAGGCGGACTATCCCCTATCCTTCCGCTACGACGAGACCGACAGTGTCCTGGTCTGCGATCGCGTCCGCATCCCATGGGAGCGGGTGTTCCTGCACAACGACGCGACGATGTCGCGGCGCATCTACATCGAGACGCCGGCGAACTGCTACCAGAATCACCAGTCCAATGTTCGCTTCTGGTCGAAGATGGGCCTGATCGTCGGAGTGGCGAGCCGCATCTGCCAGGCCAACGGGATCGATCACATTCCGGCGGTGCGCGAGGTGCTCGGCCGGCTCGCCTCGCTCGAAGCGCTGATCGGCGGACTCGTGCACGGACAGATCGAGGCCTGGGAGGAATGGCCGCAAGGCTACGCCACGCCCAATCGCCGCATCATGTATGCGGCGCTCAACTGGTGCCAGGAAAACCACACCGGTATCATCGACACACTGCGCACCCTGCTCGGCGGCTATCCGATGGTGATGCCAGCCTCGATCGACGTGCTGGGTGAGCCGGCGCTGCGCGACACGTTCGAGCGCTGGTGGAAGACGCCGTCGATCGAGGCGGTCGAGCGCCACAAGCTCTACAAGCTCGCCTGGGACCTGGTCGGCTCGGAGTTCGCCGGCCGGCATATGCTGTACGAGAAATTCTATGCCGGCAGCTCGATCGTCGTGCGCAACCAGAGCGATCGCGAGGCGCCCTGGGCGCGCTTCCACGACACGGTGGAGCGGCTGCTGGCCTCGATCGAATTGTCGGAGGCAGGCGGCAGTCACGGGCGCTGAGCGCCGCCGCCGGCTTTAGCTGCCGATCAATCGCGGCAGTGCGAGGCTGAGAATCGGGAAGGCGATGATCAGCGTGACCCGGACGGCATCCGACATCAGGAACGGAACGACGCCGCGGAACGTCTCCAGCATTGGAACGTCCTTGGCGAGCGAGTTGATGACGAACACGTTCAGGCCCACCGGCGGCGTGATCAGTCCGATTTCCACCACGCTCAGCGTGATGATTCCGAACCAGAGCTTGAGTTCGTCGGGATCGGTGAAGCCGAAATCGAGAGCCGCAATGATCGGCCAGAAGATCGGAATCGTGATCAGGATCATGGCCAGGGAATCCATGATGCAGCCGAACACGAGATAGAGGGCGACCATGCCGAGCAGGACCACGTAGGGCGACAGGCCGGAGCCCTGCAGAAACTCCGCGGTCACCATCGGCAGGCGGGAGAAGCCGAGGAAGGCGTTGAACACGCTGGCGCCGAGCAGGATGAGATAGATCATGGCCGAGGTGGCGGCGGTCTCGAGCAGGGCTTCGATGAAACCCTGCAGGCGCATGCCGCCGTAGACGACGGCGACGAGAAACGTGGCCACCGCACCGACGCCGGCACCCTCGGTCGGCGTGAAGATGCCGGAGTAGATGCCGCCCATCACCACGAAGAAGATCAGAGCAACGCTCCAGATTTCGCTGAGGGCGGCCCACCGCTCGCGCCGGGTCGCGCGCGGCGCGGCCGGACCGACCGCTGGCTTGAGGCGCGCGACGATGTAGATCGCGATGATGTAGCCGGCAGCGGCCAACAAGCCGGGCAGAAAGCCGGCCTGGAAAAGGGTGACGATGTTGGCCTCGACCATGATCGCGTAGATGATCAGCACGATCGAGGGCGGGATCAGGATGCCGAGCGTGCCGCCTGCGGCGAGCGCCCCGGTGGCAAAACCGCCGGCGTAGCTGTAGCGACGCAGTTCCGGCAGCGCCACCTGGCCCATCATGGCGGCGGTGGCGAGCGAGGAGCCGCTGACGGTGCCGAATGCGGCACAGCCCCCGACCGCGGCCATGGCGAGACCGCCGCGAAAGTGTCCGATCCACGCTGCCGCCGCCTTGAACAGCGACTTGGTGATGCCCGCGCGCGCAGCAAAATGACCCATCATCAGGAACAGGGGGATCACGGACAGGTCGAAGGTGGTGAAGCGCCAGTACATCTCGGTCTTGAGAAAGCTCAACAGCGCGGTGGAGCCGGCAATTGAGAGATAACCGGCAAGACCGACGGTGAGCATCGCCACCGCGATCGGAACGCGCAGCGCGATCATCACAAGCAGCACGCAAAAGCCGGCTGCGCCGATGGTCAGTTCGCTCATGGCTCACTCCCACTTGGCGGCGGGGCCGGTCGATTGGCGAGCCGTCTTGATGTCGTTGATGTCGCGCGCAAGCGTGTAGGCGATCACGGCAATCAGCACGATCATGCAAACAAGATTGAGCGGAATCGTCGACCAGCGGTAGAAGCCGAACGCAGCGATCTGCTCGTTGTTGGCGCGGAACTCGAGCATGCCGTAATACATGCGCCAGGTGAAAATGGCGGCGACCAGGAGGTAGAGCAGGCTCCCGATCGCATCAAGGAACGCCTTGCCGCGCGCACCGACGCCGGTCGTGAAGAAATCCACGACAACGTTGCTGCGCGTCAACTGGCAGTACGGCAGGAAGGCGAAGACCGCGCAGCCGCTGATGATGCCGACGAGATCGTAATCGCCGGGGATCGGCGTGGAGAACAGGTACCGCCCGATGACGCTGACGGTGACCATGACGGCCATGCCGCAGGCGAGAACGCCCCCCAATATCGCCAGGAGCCTAGCCAATACAAAGAGCGCCCGGCCGACCGGGTCGGTCGGCCGGGAGCCGTCACGCGCGGGGTCCGCCATGGGAAGGGCTCAGCGAGTGGGGAGCATCCTGCTCACTTCGAGTACTTCTCTTCGAGCTGCTCCACTTCCGCGAGGATCGCCTTGCCGTTGGCACCCGAATCGTCAAGCATCTTGACGAAGCGGTCGAACACCGGCTGCACCTTGGTCCTGAACTTGGCCGTCTCTTCGGCGCTCAGGCTGACGAATTTGTTCTTCGACTTGGAGCGCATCACCTTCTCGCCTTCCAGCTCGATCCGGTCCCAGATCTCGATCGCCCAGGGTGCGATGTTGCGGCCGGAGTTGTCGTCGATGACCTTCTTCAGGTCGGCCGGCAGGCTTTCATACTTCTGCTTGTTCATCAGGAAGGTGAAGATCGCCGTGCTCAAGCGCGGCTGCGGCGGGGCAAGCGTCGTGAAGTAGCTGGTCAGGTCCTGCATCTTGACCGCGGGCGCGATCTCGTACGGCAGGATCGAGCCGCTGATGGTGCCCTTGCTCAGCATCGGCACCAGTTCCGGCAACGGCAACTGCAGCGGTGCGGCGCCGAGCGCTTCCAGAATCCAGGCGTTGGTGCGCGAGTACGAACGCAGCTTCATGCCCTGGAAGTCCTCGACCTTGTTGATCGGGTCCTTGGTCATGAACAGCGCCCCGGCGTGGCAGTGCACGAGCAGCACGTGATAGGGTTCGAACTCCTTCTTCATGTGCTTGTCGACGTAGTCCTGCAGCGCCAGCACGGTGGCCTTGGTGCTGCGATGCAGGAACGGCAGCTCGAAGATTTCGAGCTTGGGCATGACGCCGGGCGTGAAGCCGGGCAGGGTCCACACGATGTCGACCACGCCGTCGCGCACCTGCTCGAGCATCTGTGTCGCCTTGCCGCCGAGCTGCATCGACGGATAGACCTGGACCTTGATGCGTCCGTTGGATGCCTTCTCGATGCGTTCGGCCCAGGGAGCCATGAAATGCTTCACCGGGTTGGCGACCGGCGGCAGAAACGTGTGCAGCCGCAGGGTGACCTCCTGCGCGGCGGCGGGCGCGAGCGAAGCGCCGACGACGGCGAGCGCACCGGCCAGCACGAGCAATATCGATTTTCTCATTGCATCCCTCCAGAGGTTGGGATTGCTCCCACCGTGATATTCGCAGCAAGCAGGGCGCCGCGCAACAAATCGCGTGGCGGGACGGCACGCAGGTCACGCCCGGCATTTTGCCGCAGCAGGGTGGCGAACGTGGTCCGATCTCGCGTCCCAGCGGTCCGGACCGGCGCCTCCGGGTCCGCTTGCCGAGCCGCGCCCGCGACCCGATAAGCCCCGCCTCACTGTTCGGGCACGCCGGCGCGGCGGAGACCTTCGATGTAAAGGGCGACCTGGCCCGGATCCTTCACATAGAACAGCCGTCGTTGCGCGACCTTGCACGTGAGTGTCGGGCAGACCTGCCGCAGTTCGGCAACCGCCGCCTTCGAATCGGCCTGTCGTTGCAGGTGTCCGAGCGCGGCGACCCGATGAGCAAAGCCCCAGTAATGACAATTGGGCACGCGCGTGGCCTTGCGCGCCCATTCCTCCGCCTGTTCGAACTGTCGCGCGAACACATGCGCCAGCGCCCGATAGGAATAGAACGCCCAGCGCAGCGGATCGTAAGGGCTCAAACTGATCGCCCGCTCGAAATGCGGGATCGCATCGCTGATGCGGCCTTCATAGGCGAGCGTATCGCCGAGGCCGCAATACACCACCGCGAGGTTCGGATTCAACTCCGCGGCGATCTCCAGCTCGGCGAGTGCCTCGCCGTAGCACTTGTGCGCAAGCAGCGCCCGTCCATACATGAAGCGAATCAAGGCGTCACGCTCGTCGATCTCCACCCCCTTGCGCGCGATCGCCACGGCTTCGTCGAGCAGTTTCTCGTCGGGCTCGGTGTCGAAATAGATCATGCTGAGCGTAATCGCGTAGGAAAGAAATCCGTAAGCCTCCGCAAAAGACGGATCGAGCGCAATGGCACGGCGAAACAGCCGCTGTGCCTCCCGATTGTCGGCGGCCGTCGACTTGTAGAAATGCTTGGTGCCGAGGCGGAAGAAATCCCAGGCGTCGAACGCCTGTGGCGGCTTGCGTTCGGCGAGGGCCCGTTCGGCATGGCCGATTTCGGGCTCGATCCTGGCCGAGACGGTGGCCGTGATCTCGTCCTGCACCTCGAAAATGTCCTGAAGCTCGCGCTCGTATTGCTCGGCCCAGATCTGCTGTCCGCCTTCCGTTTCCACCAGCTGCGCAGTGATGCGGACGCGGCGGCCGCTCCGGCGCACGCTGCCTTGCACGATGTAGTTCGCGCCGAGATCCTGGCCGATGCGACGGACATCGCCGCCGCGCCCCTTGAGCGCGAAGGTGGAATTGCGGGCGATCACGAGCAGGGATCGGTGTTTCGACAGCGCCGTGATGATGTCCTCGGTGACGCCGTCGGAGAAATAGTCCTGTTCGGGGTCGCTGCTGAGATTGTCGAAGGGCAGGACCGCGACGCAAGGCTTGCCGCGGCGGTCTGCGGGCGCGGCGGGACCGTTCGCGGCCTCGGCGGGGGAGCGCGGCGGTGAGGCTTCCTGGACGGAGCCGACGAAACGCACGCCCCGCCGCGCATAGGTCCGAATGAGGCGCTGCTCCTCGCCCGTGTCACCAAGCGCCCTGCGCGCGGCGTTGATCCGGCTGGTCAGCGTGGAGTCCGACACGATGCGACCGCCCCAAACGGCGGCGATGAGCTCGTCCTTGCTGATCACGCGGTCGCGATGGGTCACCAGATAGGCGATCAGGTCGAACACCTGCGGCTCGATCGCGACCCGTTCCGAGCCGCAGCGCAGCTCCCGCCGCTCAACATCGAGACTGTGGTTCTCAATGAGAAACTGCGGCACGGCCGGGCTCCCTGAACGATCCCTGGAGCGGTCCTCCATCAATAATCAAGCCCATCTCCATGCCAAATCAAGCGGCTCTCAAAGCATTTCGGCCGCAGCGGCCGTAGCCTTGCACCGGGTCGAATGCGTCAACGCCCGGTTCGCAGGGTCGTTGTCCGCAACCGGGGCCGGTCGGGCGGCCGGCGCGGGTTTCGTCTGGCGCCCTGGTTACAGTCGCAACGATCTGCCGCGCGACGGGCCATGCCAATTCGATCGGGTTCCGTGCCTTCAGCGCGAGGCGCAAATGCTCCGCGCTCCAACCCTGGGAGGAGATCATGAAGAGGACGATGCTTGGTTTGGCGCTCTTTGCATGCGCGCTCATTCCGGCCAAGGCGGGTGAGCCCAACGATCTGTTCTGGGTCCGCTCCACACAGAAATCGCCGCAGCAGATCGTCGCCGCGATCAAGGAATATGTGGAAGCCCGGAAGTGGCTTTACCTCGCCGACTTCAAGATCAAGGGCGGCCAGGTGACGGCGGTCAAGATCTGCTACCCGCCCATCGGCAACGACATCTTTGCCGCCGGCATGCACGTCGCCGCCATGATGCCGTGCGGCCACATCGCCGTGTACGAGGAGGGTGGGACCAAGATCGCCATGCTGCACCCGAAATTCATGACCGCGCTCTATCCGGACAGGAATTTGGACAAGGCCGCGCGCGAAGTGACGCCGTTGTTCGAAGCGATGCTCGCCGACGTCATCCGCTGAGGGCGCGATCGACGCCGCCGAACGAGTCCGCCGGCGATCCTGCGCGGCGGATCAACCGAGAACCATCGAAGGATTGCAGTCATGACCACATCGATCAGTTTTGATCCCAAGGAGCTCGAGCTCAAAGTCAAGGCAATGTATCGCAGCGTTGCCGAAAACCCGCATGGGGAATTCCACTTCGAGATGGGCCGCGCGCTGGCCGAACGGCTCGGGTATTCACCCGCCGATCTCGACCGCATTCCCGCCGAGGCGATCGAGTCGTTCGCCGGCGTCGGCTACTACTTTCAGCTTGCCGATCTCAAGGAGGGTGAGACGGTGGTCGATCTCGGCAGCGGGTCGGGAATGGACAGTTTCATCGCTGCGTTGAAGGTCGGTGCGCGCGGCAAGGTGTTCGGCATCGACATGACCGACGAACAGCGCGCCAAGGCTGAACGGCTGCGCGTGCGCGACGGCTTTACCAACGTGAAGTACTTGAAAGGCTACATCGAGGACGTGCCCCTGCCCGACGGCAGCGCCGATGCCGTCATCAGCAACGGCGTGATCAATCTGGCGACGGACAAGGCGCGGGTGTTCCGCGAGGCCGCCCGCCTGCTGCGCCCGGGGGGACGGCTGGCGCTTGCCGACATTGTCACCGACGTGCAACTGCCGGAAACCATCGTCTGCAATTCCACCCTGTGGGCGGCGTGCATCGGCGGTGCGGCGCAGCGGGACAGCTACCGCGCACAGATCGAGGCGGCCGGCCTGCGCGTGGTCCGCGAGGAGCCCAACAGCGCGTATCAGTTCATTTCCGAAAACGCCAAAGGCGCAAGCCGGAAGTTCGGCGTCAAGAGCGTGTCGCTGCTCGCGCGCAAGGCTTGATCGGCGCGCCGAAGCGCGGCGCAATCGGGCGGTCGCCTCGGCGCTATTGCCTGCAACCGCGGTCGCGCGGTCCGGACGCGACCGCGCGCGGTGGCTATGGCGCGCGCGCTTCGAACGCCGGCCCGCGTGCCGGTGCCGTGAGGATGCCGCCCGCTTGGGCCGTCAATCGATCGCGATCCGCGTGGCCGCGATGGTGCGCGCCCAGCGTTGCTGCTCCCCCGCCAGGAAGGAGGCAAGCTCCTCCGGCGATGACGGGCGCGCCTCGCCGCCCATCCGCAGCAGGGAGGCCGCCACGTCCTGCGCGGCGAGCGCACCCTTCACGGCCTCGCTCAGGCGCCGTCGGATATCAATCGGCGTGTTGGGCGGGGCGACGATCGTGGAAATCGACGTCACGATGAACTGATCGAAGCCGCTTTCGACCATGGTCGGAATGTCGGGTGCAAGGTTGCTGCGCTGCGGGCTGGTCACGGCCAGACCGCGCAGGCGATCCTCCCGGATATACGGCAGCATCTGCGTCAAGGTGGAAAACATGATCTGCACCTGCCCGGCTACCAGGCCGTTCAGCGCATTGCCGCCGCCGCGATAGGGAACGTGGTTCATCTCGATCTTCGCCTGCGCCTTCAGCAGTTCGCCCTCGATATGGGGAAGCGTTCCGATCCCGGCGGAGGCGTAGTTCAGTGCGCCCGGCTTGGCCTTTGCAAGTTCGATCAGTTCGGCGACGGACTTGGCAGGAACCGACGGGTGCACGGAAAGAACTTCACGGCTGTCGGCGACGCGGGAAATCGGCGCAAAGGATGCCGCAGTGTATCCGGCGTTCTTGTAGATGGCCGGCGCGATGAGAAGATTGCTGGTGCTGCCCAGCATCACCGTGTAACCGTCCGGCTCCGCGGTCAGGACCGATTTGGCTCCGATCGTGCCGCCGGCGCCGGGGCGGTTCTCCACCACCACGGGCTGCCCGAGCAAGGACGCCATCTTGTCGGACAACAGCCGCGCCATGACATCCGGAGGCGAGCCGGCGGGCGAGGCCACGACCAGCTTGATCGGCCGGTCCGGGTAGGCCTGCGCGCCCTGCGAAGACGGAAACGAGGCGACGATCGCAGCAAGAGCGATCAGCAAGGTGCGTATCATGTGGTGCCTCCCCGACAAGCCTTGTTGTGTTGTACGTGGCGGACCGACCGCGTCGAACCGCAGATGCACTTTACGACAGGGCTCCGCGCGCTTCAAAATCCCGCCGCGAGACGCCGGTCCCGCGCTTGCGTGAACGCGGATCGCAACGGCGGGGAGGACGTAGTTTTCTGGGCCCGCGCTGCGGATCGGGCTTTGCTCTGCTTGAGCGCGCATGGTGCGGCGGCCAGGGCCGATGTCGGGGGAGTGCGATGACGTCACGCTGCAGGATTGCGATCGTCGGCGGCGGGCTTGCCGGGCTTGCCACCGTGCAGGCGCTGCGAAGCGTTGGAATTGAGGCCGATGTTTACGAAGCGGCCCCAGCCTTGGGCGAGATCGGTGCCGCGGTCAACACCAGCCCGCAGGCGGTCAAGGCCTTGCAGGCGATCGGCGTCGGCGAGACGATCGCTGCCGTGGCGCACCGGTCGCGTGGAATCTATACGCGCAACATGCAGACCGGCGAGTTCCTGGAATTCAACGATCGCTACAAGGCCGCCGAGCGCTACGGGGCTCCCTACTACACCTTTCATCGCGCCGATCTCCTCGATGCGCTGGCCGGCGGGCTCGATCGCGACACCATTCATCTCGGTCATCGCCTCATCGGGCTCGAGGAGCAAAGCGATCGGGTCGCGCTGGCCTTCGCCAACGGGGCGCGCGTCGAGGCCGAGTTCGTGATCGGCGCCGACGGCGTGCGCTCCGTGGTCCGCCAGGCGCTCTACGGGGACGACAATCCGACCTATACGGGCCAGATGGTGTGGCGCACGCTGCTGCAAGGCAGCGACGTGCCCGCCGAGGTGCTCGAGCCCATGGGGCACACCCAATGGGTGGGGCCGGGCTGTCACTTCATCGCCTACTACATTCGCGGCGGCAGGATGGTGAACGTCGTCACCCAGGAAGACACCGACAAATGGGTCGAGGAGGGCTGGTCGATCCGCGGCGATCCCGACGAAATGCGCTTGAGCTTTCCCGATCCCGAGCCGCGCCTTGCGACCCTGCTCGGGCTTGTGACCGAATGCTCGAAATGGGGCCTGTTCGCGCGACCTCTGACGCGGAACTGGGGCCGCGGTCGGGTCCAGCTCATCGGCGATGCCGCCCATGCCATGCTGCCCAATGCCGGGCAGGGCGCCTGTCAGGCGTTCGAGGACGCCTATATCCTCGCGCGCTGGCTTGAGGCGTGCCGCGATCCGGTCGAGGCCTTCGCCCATTTCCGGCGCATCCGCATCCCGCGCGTGCACGGGGTGCAGCGACTTTCGCTCTCCAACGCCCGCTTCAAGCACATGCGCGACGCCGCGGCGCAGAAGGCGGCGATCGCCGCCGGCACAGGCAGCGTGCATGGCAATTCCGATTGGGTCTGGAGCTTCGATCCGGTGCGCGAATGGGACAAGGAGCCCTTCGTGCCGACCGTCTATGCCGCATAGGACCGCGCGATCGAGCCTGCAAGGACTGCGGCCCGGACACGAAGCCAACGACAGCCGATCTGGCCTCACGCGGTCAAAACGGACACGGCAGGTGTCGGCATCAATGCCGTCAAATCAGTTTCATTCCCTTGAGGCTTGCGTGTCCCTCCTTGCCGACGATGATGTGGTCGTGCACGGAAATGCCAAGCGGCTTTGCGATCTCCACAATGGCCTGCGTCATCTGAATGTCGGCGCGCGAGGGGGTCGGGTCGCCGGAGGGATGGTTGTGCACGAGGACGATGGCCGTGGCGCTGACTTCGAGCGCCCGCTTGACCACCTCGCGCGGATAGACCGGCGTGTGGTCCACGGTGCCCGTCTGCTGCACCTCGTCGGCGATGAGCTGGTTGCGCTTGTCGAGAAACAGCACGCGCAGCTGCTCCTTGTCGGCGAAGGCCATGGCGGTGCGGCAATAGTCGAGCACCGCCGACCAGGAGGACAGCACCGGCCGCTTCTTGACCTCCCCGCGCAGGAGCCGGCTCGCGGCGGCATGCACGATCTTCAAGTCGGTGGCGGTCGCCTCCTTGATCCCCTTGATCTCCTCCAGCCGCTGCGGCGGCGCCGCCAGCACTTCGGCGAACGAACCGAACCGGGCGATCAATTCCTTGGCGAGCGGTTTGATGTCCCTTTGCGGAATGGTCCGAAACAGCAGCAATTCGAGCAACTCATAATCGCTGACGGCATCGGGGCCCGCCTCGCGAAACCGGCCCCGCAGCCGCTCGCGATGGCCGAGATAGTGGGGCGCACCCTCGGCGAGAGCGGGTTTTGCCTCACTCTTGCGCGGCTTGACCGACATGCCTGACCTGACCACACCGGCTTGGTGTCGTCAGGATGATGGCAACGCGCGGGCTTTGCAATCGCTCGGGCCGGCGGGGACGCTCAACCCCGGCCGGCCGCGGGGCTCCCTTCCGTCCGGTAGGGCGGCTTGTCCAGGCCCTTGGGCGAGGGGGTGAAGATTTCGACCCCGGTCGGGGTCACCCCGACGGTATGTTCGAACTGGGCCGACAGCGAGCGGTCGCGGGTCACCGCGGTCCAGCCGTCCGACAGCACCTTCACGTGCGGCCGGCCGAGGTTGATCATCGGCTCGACGGTGAAGAACATCCCGGGCTTGAGCACGATGCCTTCGCCCGGGCGGCCGACGTGCACGATGTTGGGCTCGTCGTGGAACAGCCGGCCGAGTCCATGCCCGCAGAAATCGCGCACCACGCTCATGTGCTGTGCCTCGACGAAGCTCTGGATGGCGGCGCCGATGTCGCCGGTGGTGGCGCCCGGCCGGATTGCGGCGATGCCGCGCATCATCGCCTCGTAGGTGACTTCGATCAGGCGTTCGGCCCGGCGCGGGATTTCGCCCACCGCGAACATGCGGCTGGAATCGCCGTGCCAGCCGTCAAGGATCAGAGTCACGTCGATATTGACGATGTCCCCCTCCTTGAGCGGCTTCTCGCTCGGGATGCCGTGGCAGACGACGTGGTTGATCGAGGTGCAGGTGGACTTGCGGTAGCCGCGATACATGAGCGTGGCCGGCAATGCGCCGTGATCGAGGGCGAATTCCAGCACCAGCCGGTCAAGCCGTTCGGTGGTGACACCGGGCTTCACCTCATCCACCAGCATGTCGAGGCATTCGGCGACCAGGCGTCCCGCCCTGCGCATGCCCTCGAAGGCATCCTTGCCGTGCAGCTTGATCTGGCCGGTCTTGCGCAGCGGCGCGGCCACCGCATCAACGTAGGTCATGGGATTTCAATGTAAGGCCTGGGCCAACCAACGCAAGCGCGCGATCCGGCAGCGGCGCCCGGTTCATCTGTCCCGGGTCAGGGGCGCCCATCGCCACCGGCCCATTCCGCACGCAGGAAGGCGCCGATGTGCGCGATGGCATCGCGCGCCTCCGGCAGGATGCGGGCGAAGAGCTGAAACACGTGCGGCATGCGCGGCCAGACTTCGAGCACGACGCGGCAGCCGGCCGCGCGCAGCCGCTCCGCCATGCGCACCGCATCATCGTGCAGGATTTCGTCGCTGCCGACCTGGATCAGACAGGGCGGCAAGCCCGTCGGATCGCCGTAGAGCGGGGAGGCATAGGGATGGCGCGGGTCGGCGCCGCCGAGGTAGCAGGCGGCATAGTAGCGCGCCTGCGCGGCAACCAGCATCGGATCGCTGGCTTCGTTCTGCGCATACGACGGCGCGGTCACCGCAAGATCGGTCCAGGGCGAGAGGGCAACGGCGGCCTTGGGGAGCGACGCGCCCTCGTCGCGCAGGCGGAGCAGGGCGGCAAGGGCGAGTCCGCCGCCCGCCGAATCGCCCATGATCGCGGTTTGATCCGACTTTGCCCCCTGCGCCAGCAGCCAGCGATAGGCCGCCACCGCGTCGTCCACCGCCGCCGGGAACTTGTGCTCGGGGGCAAGCCGGTAGTCGATGCAAAGGACTCGCGCCTGCGCGGCGTCCGCGATGCGCCAGATGAAGTCGCGGTAATGCGACACCGAGCCGAACACGTAGCCGCCGCCGTGCAGGTAGAGGACGTGGCGATCGGGACGCGATTGCGCGGTCGCCACATGCAGCGCGGGCACCCCGCCGGCGCTGAGCCTGTGGGCGGTGGTCTCGCGGGATGGACCCGGAATGAGGGGCTTGATCCGATCCGTGCAGCGGCGAAGCTTGCCGATGTCGGGCGTCGGCGACGCGCTTCGCTTGGCGATGAGGCGAATCGCAAGGCGAAGGATTTCGGCCCGCAGGCTCATGGCCGAGGGCGGCCGCCCGCCGCGGCGGCATCGAAGCGGCGCCTGGCCTCCGCAATGGCAACCCGGTTCCTGCGCGCCCACAGGCCGAGATGGCTGACCGGCTCGAGCAGCGATCGGCCAAGCCGCGTCAACGCGTATTCGACGCGGGGCGGGATCGTGGGATGGACGGTCCGCGTCACAAGACCGTCGCGCTCCAGGCAACGCAGCGTCAACGTCAGCATCCGCTGCGAGATGCTGCCAAGGGAACGACGGATTTCATTGAAGCGCCGAGGTCCCGGCCCCAGCACGACCACCACCAGCACGGTCCACTTGTCGCCAACTCGTGCCAGCACCTCGCTGACGGCCCGGCAGTCCTCGGGATCATGCAGGTCACCCGGTAACATCCCTGTGCCTTCTTGCGGGCGCCGCGCGGTCATCTATCTAGCCCAGGTAAGACTTGGTAACGACGAGAACAGGTGGCGCGGCCCCGGCAGGGTTCAAGATCGACCCGCCGGCCGCGTCGGTCGGTTCGATCATCGGAAAGGCCGCATCATGTCCATCCGCCCCGTCAAGCAGATCGTTCGGTCCAAGCCGACCCTGGAGGGCGCCGGCGTCAAGCTGCACCGTGCCTTCGGCTTCGGGGACACGCAGGCCTTCGACCCGTTCCTGCTGCTGGACGATTTCCGCAACGATCGGCCGGACGATTACCGTGCGGGTTTTCCCTGGCACCCGCACCGCGGCATCGAGACCATCACCTATGTGCTCGCCGGGGAAGTCGACCACGGCGACAGTCTCGGCAATGCCGGAACGCTCGGCGCCGGCGACGTGCAGTGGATGACCGCGGGCCGCGGCATCCTGCATCAGGAAATGCCGCGCGGCGATGCCCAGGGCCGCATGCACGGCTTTCAGCTTTGGGCCAATCTTCCCTCGTCCATGAAGATGACGGCCCCGCGCTACCAGGACGTCAAGGCCGCCGACATCCCGGAAGTGATCGATGACGACGGCACCCGCGTGCGCGTCATCTGCGGCGAGTTCTGGGGCAGGCGCGGCCCGGTCGACGGCATCGCCGCCGATCCGCGCTACCTCGACGTGTTCGTTCCGCCGGGCCGGCGCAAGACGCTGAAGGTGGAGACCGAGAGGCACGCCTTTGCCTACGTGTTCGAAGGCGCGGGCACGTTCCGCGACGCCTCGCAGCCGTTCGGTGTCCTCACCGAGAAGGAGGTCGACGGACGCGAACTGCGGGTGCGCGAGCAGACCGGAAACCGCTCGCTGGTGCTGTTTGACTCCGGTGAGGAGATCGTCGTGCAGGCCGCCGAGAACGGCATCCGCTTCCTGCTCGTGTCGGGCAAGCCGATCAAGGAGCCGGTCGCCTGGTACGGGCCGATCGTCATGAACACGCAGGCCGAGCTGCGGCAGGCGGTGGCCGAGTTGCGCAACGGCACGTTCATCCGACAATGAGCGCGCGCGTCGGGCTGCCGCTCGCCTCGGCAAGGCGGCACGGGGTGCCCATTCGGGCGTGCGTGCCGGGGCACCGCCCGGCTCAGCCGTCTTCGTCGATCGGCACCCGCCCGACGATCTCGATTCCATTGCGGTCGATCGCGCAACGCAGCGCCAGCGCCTCGACCCCGCGCGCGCGGGCGCGATCGAAGGCCGCGCCGTACTTCGGATCGATGTCGCGCGCAAGCGACAGGCGCCGGGCGGAGCCGATCTGGATCAGGAACAGCATCATCGCCCGGCAGCCGCGTCCGGCGGCGTCGCCCAGTTCGTCGAGATGCCTGGCGCCGCGCTCCGTGCGCGCGTCCGGGAATTCGGCAAGGCCGGCGGTCCGCATCAGGTGCACGTTCTTGATCTCGACTAAGCAGGGCGCGCGGCCGTCCGCCTCCAACATGAAATCGATGCGCGAATTCCTTCCGTACCTCACTTCGCGCCGAATCGTCGCGTAGCCTTCGAGTTCAGGGATTGCACCTGCGGCAAGGGCCGCGCCGACCAGCGCGTTGGGATGCGCGGTGTTGACGCCGACGAGTTCGGGGCCGGCGCCCAGATCGACCTCAACCAGCTCCCAGCTGTAGGGCAACTTGCGGCTCGGGTTGCTTGAACGCGATAGCCAAACGCGGGAGCCCGGCGCGGCAAGGCCGATCATGGAACCCGGATTGGCCACATGCGCCGTGATCGTCTCGCCGCTGTCCAGCATGGCGTCGGCGAGGAAGCGCTTGTAGCGTCGAATGAGCGTTGCGGGGATGAGCGGGGCAGGAAAACGCATGGTCCTGGACGATTGCCGTGGCGATGGATGACGGATCGGGCAAGAGCCGCTCGCGCGCGCGGTGCTGCGGCCGCAGCTATGCCTCGCCGAGCCGTGTCCGTTGCCGTCCTTCGCGGTCGAAGTTCGCCGGCGCAAGCCAGCGTTCGAAAGCGGCCTTTCGCACCGGCCACTCGCTGTCGAGGATCGAAAACCAGGCGGTGTCGCGGCTGCGGCCCTTGATGATCATGTGCTGGCGGAAGATTCCCTCGAAGGTGAAGCCGAGACGCACGGCCGCCCGCCGCGAGGCCGCATTGAGCGTATTGCACTTCCATTCATAGCGGCGATAGCCGAGCGTCTCGAAGGCGTAGCGCATGAGCAGGAATTGCGCCTCGGTGCCGAGCGGGGTGCGCTGCAGCGGCGCGCCATAGACGATGTTGCCGACTTCGACCACGCGGTGCGCGGGGCGCATTTCCATCAGCGCGAGAAACCCGACCGCACGGCCGGCGCGTTCGACCACGGTGTAGAAGTAGCGCTCCTTGTTATGCTCGCAGGCGATCATGTAGTCTGCGAATGCGGCGGCGTCGGCGAAGGGGCCGGCCGGGATGTAGTCCCAGATCTCGTCGCGGCCGCGCACCGCGTCCCACAGATCGCACGTGTGACGGGCGGCGTTGAGGCGCAGAACGGAGCCGAATCGCCCGCGCATCTCGACCGGCCCGGGCATCGCGGCAGGTCGCGTGTGAACGGCAGGTCCGAGCGGTCGCGCGTCTTGATCCATTACGGTCGCCTGTTGCGCTCGTCGCTGAAGAAGGCGTTGAGGTCGGCGTTGGTGATCACCCCGGCAAAGCTGTCGAAACGTCCCTCTTCGGCGATGGCGCGCGCCGATTTGATGAATGCGTCCATGGCGACGCGTGCGAGCGTGCCGCCGACGCTGATCCGGCGCACCCCCATGGCGCCCAGATCGGCGACCGTGAAGCCGAAGGCGCCGCTGTTGAGGAAGTTGATCGCCTTCGGAGCCACCGCCTTGACGGTCGCTTCGATCTGCTCGCGCGTCCGAATCCCGGGCGAATAGAGGCAGTCCGCGCCGGCATCGGCAAAGGCCTTCAGCCGACGGATCGTTTCCTCGAGGTCGGGACGCCCGCGGATGAACCCTTCGGTGCGCGCTGTCAGAACCACGTCTCCGCCGGTCTTGTCGATGGCGGCGCGCGCGGCCCTTATGCGTCTGACCGCAAGGTCGAAGTCGTAGAGCGGCTTGGCATCGTCGCCGGTGAAGTCTTCGATCGACAATCCGGCGACTCCGGTCAGGACGCACAAGGTGACGTTGGAGGCAACCTCGTCGGGGTCATGCGCGAACCCGTTTTCGAAGTCGGCGTTGAGCGGGACGTCGGTCGCCCCGGCCATTTCGCGGAAATGCGCCAGCACCTCGTCACGGGTCAGGTCGCCGTCGGCACGGCCCTGCGAATGGGCGAAGCCCGAACTGGTTGTCGCCAGGGCCTTGAAACCGAGACCTTGCAGATAACGGGCGGTGCCGACATTCCAAGGGTTGGGAATGACGAAACAGCCTCGCTGGTGGAGGGCGCGGAACGTCTTTCTCTTCTCGGCGGTAGACGGACGGGAGGGGGCCATGGAACACTCGCTGATCTCGGATCGGCTGAGATTGCCACGGCTGTGCTCGCTGCGACAGCGCATTTCGCTGATCGTCGAGATCAGCCGCGGCAATGGCAACGAAGCCGGCAGCGTGGAGGACCGGACGTGGACTGCAAGGACTTTGATGCGCTGGAGCAGCAAGCCCGACGGGTGATGCGGCCGGAAGCCTGGGTGTTCTGCGATACCGGTGCCGACGATGAGATCACCGCGAGGGAGAACGCGGTCGCCTGGCGACGGATGAAGCTGCGTCCGCGCGTGCTGCGCGACATCGTCGAGGTGGATACCGGCGTGAGCCTGCTCGGCGCGCGCCTGAAGACTCCGATCATGGTCGCGCCGACCGGCCGGCACCATCTGTTTCACGCCGAGGGCGAGCGCGCGACCGCGCGCGGGGCGGCGGCGGCCGGTGCGCTGTACGTGATGGCAACCAGCGGGCAGACAACGGTCGAGGACGTGGCCGCGGAAAGCGCGGGCATGCCGCAATGGTTCCAGCTCTACATGCAGCCGGATCGGGATGCCACCGCCGCGCTGCTCGACCGCTGCGCGGCGGCGGGATTCCGCGCGCTCGTGCTCACCGTCGACCAGCCGGTGCCGGGCTGGAGCCCGCGTGCCTTTCGTCAGCCGGTTCGCGTCTCGCCCGATGTGCGCAGCGTCAACATGGTCGGCCAGCCGATTGCCCGGACCGCCTACGATCCGGCCCGCAAGGGCGTGGTGATGTTTCCGACCAACTTCACCGATCTGCAATGGGTGGTGCGCCGCGCCGGCATGCCGGTTGTGGTCAAGGGCGTGCTGCGCGCCGACGACGCCCTGCGCTGCGTCGATTGCGGCGCCAAGGGCATCATCGTGTCGAATCATGGGGGGCGCCACATCGACACGACGGTTACTACGGCGGAGGCGATCGCCGAGATTGCCGAGGCGGTCGGTCGCAGCGCCGAAGTCTATGTCGATGGCGGGATTCGTCGCGGCACTGACATCGTCAAGGCGCTCGCGCTCGGCGCCCGCGCCGTGCTGGTCGGCCGCCCGCCGCTCTGGGGCCTGAGCGTGGCCGGGGCAAGCGGGGTGCAGATGGTGATGGAACATCTGCACGAAGAGATGGTGCGGGCGATGCGGCTCTGCGGCGCGGCGAGCCTCGCCGCACTGACGCGCGATCTGGTGGCGGGATAGGCCGCAGCCGCCGGGCGCGGCGCCAAGCCAAACACATTCGATGGATCAACTTTGCGCCGATCCCCGACGCGTTGATCACAGGCCGGGGAGGAACGTGGCGAGCTGCGGAAACGCGGCCACGAGCGCGACGATCAGCAGCAGCACGATCCAGTAGGGAATCGATCCGCGGAAGATCTCCGCCAGCGATATGTCCTCGCCGGGAATGGCCGCCTTGACGGTAAACACCAGCAGCCCGAACGGCGGGGTGAGAAGCCCGCACTCGACGGCGAGAATGCCGACGATGGCGAAGGCGAGCGGATCGAAGCCGAGCTGGGCCGCGATCGGCGCGAAGATCGGAACGGTCAGCAGGATGATCGAGATCGAATCGATCAGGCACCCAAGCACGAGCCAGATGGCAACCATCACCGCAAGCACGCCCCAGGGGCCGGACCCGGTGGAGAGAAGGAACGTCTTGGCCGCGTCGGTGAAGCCCGTCATCGACAGCACGCGCGAATAGAGCTGCGCGCAGAACAGGAGCAGGAGCAGGGGGCCCGAGGTCCGCCCGACCGCGAGCACCACCTCCCACACCTCGCGCGGCCGGATGCCCTTGATCAGGGCAAGCACCAGCGCGCCGACGGCACCGACGCCCGCGCCCTCGGTCGGGGTGCAGACCCCGAGCCAGATCGCACCGAGCACGCCGACCACGAGAACAATGACGAGACCCGCGCTGGCCAGCAGCGGCGCAAGCGGCTCCTGCGGCGCAATCTTGGCCGCATCGGCCACGGCCGCACCGAGCGGCGCCGGGCCGGCACTGGCACGTGCGCTGCCGCCCGCAAGCTCCGGATTGAGCGATGCGGCGACGACGACATAGGCGATCATCATGCCCGCCGTGAGCGCGCCGGGGACAATACCGGCAAGGAAAAGCTTGCCGATGGAAATCTCGGTCAGCACCGCCCAGACGATCATCAGCACGGAGGGCGGAATCAGCATGCCGAGGCAGGCGCTGCCGGCGATGCAGCCGAGCGCAAAGTCGCGCTGGTAGCCGAAGCGCTTCATTTCCGGATAGGCGATGCGGGAGAAGGCGGCCGCGGCGGCGATGCTCACGCCGGTGACGAAGGCGAACAGCGCGTTGCTGATGATGGTGGCGACCGAAAGCTGCGCCGGCAGCCAGCGGCTGATCCGGTGCGCGAGCGCATAGAGATCGCGCGCCGCTCCGCATTTGGCGAGAAAGTCGCCCATCAGCATGAACAGCGGGATCACCGCGAACACGTAGTCGCGCAGCGCCTCGTAGGCGGTGTTGGCGACGAAGGTGCGCACCACCTCGATGTCGCCGAGCATCAGATAGATGCCGAGAACGGCGGTGATGCCGAGCGCCACGGCGATGTGTACGCCGGCAAAGACGAGCGTCAGCAGCACCACCACGATGGCGACCATGTCGAAGCTTTGCAGCATGGCGGGCGCTCTCGCTCAGCTCGCGTGCGGAGGCGCGGCGGAAGCGCGCTCGCCGCGCAGCAAGGCCGCCGCCGCGGCGACGGCCTGCGCCAGATAGATCAAGGCGACCAGCAATGAGCCGAGCATGACCACGAGCCGGGCCGGCCAGACGGGCACGCGCAGCGCTCCTTCGCCCTCGAATTCCCCCGTGCTCCAGGCGTGCAGCATGGGTTCATGGCTGCCCCAAACGATCAACCCGAAGAAGGCGGCGCCCAGCAATCCCGAGAGGAGGCTTGCAATATGCGGCGCGCGCGGGCCCATCAGGCCGACCAGCACGTCAGTGCGCAGCATCGAGCGGCTGTGCACCGAGTAGCCCGCCAGCAGGAAGCAGACAATGACGATCGACATCGACACGATCTCGGGCGTGCCCTTGACCGGCCGGCTGAAGACCGCGCGTCCGATGACGTCCGCCACCACAAGGAAGCTCAGGCAGAAGATCAGCAGCGCCGCGGCCGCGAGCAGCGCATGCACCAGGCGATCGTTGATGCGGTGGAACAACTGCGGCTCCGCAGGCAAGTCCCGTTGCAGGCGGGATGAGGAGGGGGCGCTGCCGCCTGGCGATCGAACGCCCCCTCCGGCAAGCTTCATCCGTCCCCCTCCGGGGGATCAAGGCGCGTGGCTATTTCAGGCTGTACCGCACGGGCCACTTGTGGCCGTTGTCCTCGGCAGCCTGCAGCGCCGTCTCCAGCACCTGCGTGGCGGGGAGGCCCTTGCCGTCAAGCTCCCTGGCCATCTGCGCCGGCCACTTGGCAAGCGATTGCGCCCAGTCCTGCCGCACCTTGTCGGGGAGCTGGCGCACGACCGCGCCCTTCGCCTTCAACTCGGCGATCTGCTTCGGATAGTTCTCCTTGTTCACCGTGCCGGTCAGCCCTTCATACTCCTTCGCCACCTCCAGGATGATGTCCTGCACCTCCTTCGGCAGCTTGCTCCAGCGCGCCGAATTGATGGTCAGGCCGTGCCAGGTGATCGCGCCGAAGCCGATCTCGGTGTAGTACTTGGCCTGCTCGTAGAGCTTGAAATTGACGTAGCCCGACGGGAACATGATCCAGCCGTTGTAGACGCCGGTCTGAAGCCCCTGGTAGGCATCCACCAGCGAACCCTGCACCGGGACCGCGCCGGCGAACTCGAGCCACTTCAGATTGAGTCCGGCGCCCGCCAGTTTCACGCCCTTGAGATCGGAGACGTTGTTCCATTCCATCGTGGTGCCGAGGTTGTAACCGTTGTCGGCGATCAGCGCGATCAGCTTCTGCTTGAACTTGTCCTCGAACACATTGGACATGTAGGGCACCTTGCCGTAGACCGCGCGCGCGACCTTCAGGCTCACGACGGGGTCCATGGTTCCGAACGGCAACATGACCTGGAATGCGTGCAGCGGCAGATTCGAGGGTTCGAAACAGAAGCAGTAGCCGCCGATGTCGATGATGCCGGCCTGCACGCCCTCGAGCGTGTCGGCCACCTTGACCATGGCGCCGCCGTAGCCGTGCACGAATTCGACCTTGTGCTTGGTGCGGTCGGCGACCCGCTTGGTCACCTCCGGGCCGAAGAAATTCTGCATCAGGTTGGCATAGGTGTTGACCGGCGGATGGCCCGACGCGATTCGAAGCCGGATCGTCTCCTGCGCGCCGGCCGTGCCGGCCGCGGACACGAGCGCGGCAAAGGCCAGTGCTTGAACCCAGTTACGCATGGTCATGGATTTCCTCCCGGCCGCCTTGGCGGCGGCTCCCCAAGAATGCTCCAGCATCGGCCCCGCGCGCATGCACTGTCAACACGGCGGTCCGCTCCGATCGCCGGTCAGGCCGAAGACGGACCTGTGCGCGGGACCGGGAGACGTCGCGGACTGGGCGTTGCGAGGCCCGTGGCCGCGTGCCGACACCGAAATGTGATCGAACGCGGGGCGATTGCCGTTGCTCCGTGCGGGGCAGGCGCTACGAACAGGCGGGGGCCAGGAGGTCCAACATGCCAGCACGCTCGACCGCATGGCTTCTCGCGGCCGCAGCCCTCGTCGTCGGCATTGCTTCCGTAACGGCCGTTTCTGCCGATGCCGCGCAGGCAGGGAAAAGGAAGCACATCGCAAAAGTGGACGCCGTGAGGGGCAAGGCCCGCCATCGGGCGAGCACACCGCGCTCCGTCCACTGGGGTACCGATCTCGTGCGGGCGGGCCCGCTCTACAACGGACCCGACTATCTCGGCGACGATCCCGACCCCAACATCCGCGCCCACCTGCTCAAGGACCTGAGCGGACGCTACGGCGGCTACGACTGACGCCGGGCGTTTGCTTGCGTGAAGCCGCCGCGCTAAATGCTCCGCCGAGGATTGTGGCGGGCGCCGGACACCATGACCACCCCATTGCTGACCGGTGCCGTCGTCAGCCTGATCAACTTCGGCGTCCATGCGCTGATGACGGGCCTTATCGTCGTCGCCACCCGGCGCATGGCGGCGGCCACCGACGATCGGCATGTCTTTGCCCGGGTCACGGCCCTGCTGATGATCACGCTGCCGGTGCTGATGGTTACGCACGTGATCGAGATCGGCATCTGGGGTGCCGCAGTCCGATGCGTCGGCGTACCGCTGATGGGGGCCAGCGCCTTCGAATTCGCCTTCGAGAACTACGTGGCCTTGGGTTATGGCGACGTGGTTGCCAACGGCGGATGGCGGCTGATCGGCCCGGTTGTTGCACTCAACGGCCTGCTGCTGATCGGCTGGTCGGTGGCGATCATCTTCGAGGTGATGCGCATGGCCGAGGTGCACATCGGCCGCCGGCCCCGCTCCGGTTGACGCCCGCCGCGTCCGCGCCGCACATTGGGCGCCAACCACAAGCCAAGCCGGGGACCGGACATGCTGAGAACCATCGCGGCCTTCGACCGCATCGGTGAGGAAAACGCCTTTGCCGTGCTCGCCCGCGCCAATGCGCTGGCGGCGCAAGGCCGCGACATCATCAATCTCGGGATCGGTCAGCCGGACTTTCGCACGCCGGACCACATCGTCGAGGCCGCGATCAAGGCGTTGCGGGACGGCCACCACGGCTACACGCCGGCCGTCGGCATCCCGCCGCTGCGCGAGGCGGTGGCCGCCGATCTGCACAAGCGGTTCGGCGTCGAAGTCTCGCCCGACAGTGTGATGATCATGCCGGGCGGCAAGCCGACCATGTTCATGTCGATTTTGATGTTCGGCGAGCCGGGCGCCGACATCCTCTATCCCGATCCGGGCTTTCCCATCTATCGCTCGATGATCGAATTCACCGGCGCCCGTCCGGTGCCGGTGCCGATCCGCGAGGAGAACGGCTTCGCGTTCTCCGCGGACGAGACGCTGGCGCTGATCACGCCGCAGACGCGGCTCCTCATCCTCAATTCGCCGGCCAATCCGACCGGCGGCGTCACACCGAAAAGCGAGGTCGACAGATTGGTCGCCGGGTTCGAACGCTGGCCCGACGTCGCGATCATGTCGGACGAAATCTACGATCACATGGTGTACGACGGCGAGACGCATGTCTGCCTGCTGTCGTACCCGCAGATCCGCGACCGGCTGATCCTGCTCAACGGCTGGTCCAAGACCTACGCCATGACCGGCTGGCGGCTCGGCTATGCGGTGTGGCCGGGCAAGCTCTACGACTATGCGCGCAAGCTCGCCGTCAACCTGCATTCCTGCGTCAACGCAGCCGCTCAGTACGCAGGCCTTGCCGCGCTCAAGGGGCCGCAGGACGAGGTGCACAGGATGGTCGCCGAATTCGATCGCCGCCGGAAGGTCGTGGTCGAAGGGCTGAACAAGCTGCCCGGTGTCACCTGTGCGACGCCGAAGGGCGCGTTCTACGCCTTCCCGAACATCAAGCGCACCGGCTGGCAGGCCAAGGCGCTGGCCACAGCGCTGCTCGAGGATGCGGGCGTGGCCGTCATCGGCGGTCCCGACTTCGGCATTCTGGGGGAGGGCTATGTCCGGCTGTCCTACGCCAATTCCACCGAAAACATCTTGAAGGCGCTCGCCCGCATGGGCGAATTCCTTTCGACCCGCAAGGCGGCCTGATCCTACGACGCCCGTTCCAGGATGACGCGCGTTGCGCCGGGTTTCGGCATGGCGACGCCTTCGCGCTCGAACGTGTCCCAGAGCGAGAGCATCACGGCGCTGCGTACGTTGACGAGGTCGCCGGCCGGCCGGCGGATCCAGAACCACAGCACATAGTCCACCGCAATCGCGCCGAATGCGGTGAGATGACAGGCGGGCGCAGGCTCCTTGAGCACCTGCGGCACGCCGAGCGCGGCCGCGACGGCGGCAGCCTGGGTCTTGCGCGGATCGCTGCCGTAGGTGGCGCTGAACTTCACCTCGATCCGCAAAAGGTCGTTGGAATAGGACCAATTGACCACGCGCTGGGTGACGAACTCCTCGTTCGGCACCAGGATTTCGCGGCCGTCGCGGGTGTCCACGGAGGTGTAGCGTGCGCCCATGTTCGTCACCCAGCCGATCTGGTCGCCGACCGAGATTACGTCGCCCGGTTTGATCGACTTGTCGGCAAGGAGGATGATGCCGCTGACCAGGTTCGAGACGATCTTCTGCAGGCCGAAACCGAGGCCAACGCCGATCGCGCCGGTGAACCAGGCAAACAGCGAAAGGTCGATGCCGACCGCGTTGAGCACGATCACCACGGCGACCGTGGTCACGGCGATGCGGATCAGATTGCCGATCAGCGTCTGCACCGACGGCGTCAGGTCCGGCACCTCCTGCACCCGGCGCACGAGGAAATTTGCGACCCCGGTCGCCGCCCACAGCGCGACCAGCAGCAACGCCGTGGTCTTGAGCACCAACAGCGGCGTGATGCGCAGGCCGCCGATGACGACACCGCGTGCGTCCAGCGCGGCGATGGTGGCGTCGAGCAGGCCGACGATGCTCAGGGCGGCGACCGTCCAAGCGGTCACCGCCACCACGCGGTTGACGAAGGAATTGCGGATCAGGCTCGCGATGATCGCGATCACCACCCAGGCGGTGGCGAGGTTGATCGCAACGCCGATCAGGTAGGTGCGCGGGTGGGCGACGCCCGCCTCGATGCCGGCGCGGATGACCCCGAGCAGGGAGATCATCAGCAGCACGCCGAAATTGTCGATCAGTGCGCGGACGGCAAGGCGAAGATAGGCGGGCCAGCCCATCGTCGCCGAGACCAGATCGAACCGCCGGCGGATGGTTGCGCCGATCGCGAGCGCGACGATGGCCGCGGCCGCGATGATCCCGAGCTGCAACGGCAGCCACACCGAGGTGAGCTCGGTGCGAAGCGTCGCCCGCATGCCGGTCAGCAGCGCGACGATGGTGTCCTGCAGGCCGTCTGCGTTCATGGCCGGCTCCGCCGTCCTCTGCCCGGGGGATACGCGATTCGGCGCATCCCCGCACGTGCCGCCGGGTCAATGACGCTGGGTCAGGCGGAACCCGGCGAGCACGACGGCAAAGCCCAGCACCTGGGCGAGGGTCGGCACTTCGCCCAGCGCGAGGAAGCCCACCAGCAGCGTGAATCCCGGCACCAGCGAGGGGAAGACGGCCGCCCGGCTCGCGCCCAGCAGCGCCACCGACCGCACGAACAGGTAGATGGCGGCCGGGCCGACGAGGATGCCCTGGATCGTCGCCTGCAGCAGGTTCTCCCATGCGCCGAGCGCAATCATCCGCTCGAAGCCGGCCAGCGCCCAGTGGATCGGCAGAATGGCGAGCGAGACCACGCTGATGACGACGGTCGCGCGCATCGCCTCGATGCGCCAGCGGCGCATCAACGTGCCGAACACGGCAAAGAAGCCGCCGGCCGTGACGAACATGAGGTCGCCGACCACGCCGTGGACGCCGATGGTCGCCACCGCCTCCCCGCCGATCACGAACAGCCCGGCGATGATGGTCGCAAGGCCGATGGCGCGCCGCAGCGGCAGCCGTTCGCGCAGGACGACGGTCGCCAACAGCACGCCGAACAGCGCCGCGCAGGAGGGCTGGATCACCCCGCCGTGGCCGAGCGGCACCAACAGAAAGCCGGAGTAGCTCAGAAGCGCGATGCCGGGGCCGCCGAGGACGGTGAGCACGACGCCCCGTCCCCAGCCGACGCCGCCGAGATCGGCCAGGCCGTCCCGCAAGAGGAGCGGCAGCAGCACCACGCCTGCCCAGAAGCAGCGGTGGAAGGTCAGGTCGGCGGGCGAGAATCCGATGTCGATGCCGTGGCGGGCGGCCACGAAACCGGCCGCCCAGAAGATCGCCGCGCCGGCGCCGCAAGCGACGCCGGTGACGGTCGCACGCGGGCCGCCTGGTCCATTCATCGGACGTTACCCTTACGCCGCCCACAACGATGCGGCCAGCGCCACCCGAGCATGCCGGCCGGGCGGGGCTTTCGGAACCGGCCGGTCATTGCTTAGGATTGGATCGACCATCAGGGAGCGAACCGTGGCCAAGACCAGCAACAAAGTCATCATCACCTGTGCCGTCACCGGCTCGATCCACACGCCGTCGATGTCGCCTTATCTGCCGATCACGCCGCAGCAGATCGCCGACGCCGCCATCGGCGCGGCCGAGGCGGGCGCCGCCGTCGTGCATCTGCACGCGCGCAACCCGCAGGACGGCCGCCCCGACCAGACGCCGGAGGCCTTCGCCCCGTTCCTCAAGGTGATCAAGCAGCGCTCGAATGTGGTGGTGAACATCACCACCGGCGGCTCGCCGACCATGACGGTCGAGGAGCGCGTCAAGCCGGCCGCCACCTTCAAGCCCGAGATCGCCTCTCTCAACATGGGCACGATGAACTTCGGGCTCTATCCGATGATCGCGCGCTACAAGGGCAAGTTCAAATACGACTGGGAGGAGCCGTATCTCGAAGGCACGCGCAAGGGCATGTTCAAGAACACGCTCGCCGACATCGAGTACATCCTCACCACCTGCGCCGGCAACGACACCCGCTTCGAGATCGAGTGCTACGACATCGGCCACCTCTACACGCTCCGGCATTTCCTCGATCGCGGCGTGGTCAAGCCGCCGCTGTTCGTGCAGTCGGTGTTCGGCATTCTCGGCGGCATCGGCACCCACGCCGAAGACGTCATCATGATGAAGCGCACCGCCGACCGGCTGCTCGGCGACAACTACCACTGGTCGGTGCTCGGCGCGGGCGCCGCGCAAATGCGGGTCGCGGCGCAGGCCGCGGCCATGGGCGGCAACGTGCGCGTCGGCATGGAGGACTCGCTGTGGATCGGGCCGGGCAAGCTTGCCGAATCCAACGCCCAGCAGGTGCGAAAGGTGCGCCAGATCATCGAGGGCCTCGGCCTCGAGATCGCCACGCCCGACGAGGCGCGCGAAATCCTCTCGCTCAAGGGCGGCGACAAGGTGGCGTTCTGAGCGGATTTTGCGCCGGGCCGTTTCTCTCTGCCGCCGGGGCGCGACTGGAGATGGACGGCGCGTTGTAGCCGCCGAGCCAAACGCAGCATCGGAGGCGCGCGCTCGTGCTCGCGGGCGCGCCAGCCAGCCGGATGGCCGGATTCATGTTGCCGCGAGGACATTCCCGTTGCGTTCCGCGCATCGCCCCTTCAATAGGAAGGGGCAGGACGCACGGCGATGGCATCTCTGGACGCGATCAGTCTGACCATTCTGTTCGGCGCAACACTCGTGCTCGCCGGCATCATGTCGAGCCTGATCGCCCTGCGGTTTGGCGCGCCGCTGCTGCTCATCTTCCTCATCGTCGGCATGCTGGCCGGCGAGTCGGGCATCGGCGGCGTCAAATTCGACGACGTGCAGGCGGCCTACACCGTCGGATCGGTCGCGCTCGGACTCATCCTGTTTGACGGAGGGTTGCGCACCCGCCTGGCCAGCATCCGTGCGGTGCTGGCGCCGGCCGGCACGCTCGCCACGTTCGGCGTCGTGCTCACCGCGCTGTTCACCGCCCCGTTCGCCGCCTGGGCGCTCGGCCTCGAATGGCGCGAAGCGCTCCTGGTCGGTGCGGTCATGGCCTCGACCGACGCTGCCGCCGTGTTCTTCCTGCTGCACGCCCGCGGCCTGCGGCTGCGCCCGCGCGTCGGCGCGACGCTGGAGATCGAGTCGGCGACCAACGACCCGGTCGCGATCTTTCTCACCATCATCCTGGTCGATGTGCTGCTCTCGGGCGAGAAGTCACTCGTCGATATCGCCCTCTACGTGGCGCAGAAGGCGCTGCTCGGCGCCGCCCTCGGCTGGATCGGCGGACGGCTCGTGGTGCTGGTCCTCAACCACCTCGAACTGCCGCAGGGGCTGCATGCGCCGTTCGTCGCCACCAGCGCGCTGGTCGTCTTCGGACTAGCCGAGGTGCTGCACGGCTCCGGATTCGTCGCCGTCTATGTCGCCGGCCTCCTGGTCGGCAATCGCGAGACGCGCGCGCACGCCACCCTCATCGCCTTCCTCGATGCGGCGACGTGGCTCGCGCAGATCGTCATGTTCGTCCTGCTCGGCCTGCTCGCCTGGCCGGAGCGCCTGCCGCAACGCTTGCTGCCGGCCATCGTCATCGCCGTCGCGCTCATGCTGGTGGCGCGGCCGGCGGCGGTGTTCCTCTGTCTTGCGCCGTTTCGCTTCAGCCTGCAGGAGAAGCTGTTCATGTCCTGGGTCGGCCTGCGCGGAGCGGTGTCGGTGTTCCTCGCCTCGATTCCGCTGCTCGTGGGATTGCCCGGCGGCCACTACTACTTCGATGTCGCCTTCGTCGTGGTGCTGCTGTCGCTGCTGGTGCAGGGCTGGACCATTGCGCCGGCGGCCCGGCTCTTGCGTCTCGCCCTGCCGCGCGTCGACGTCTCCGCCCACCGCACCGAACTCGATCTGCCCGGGCAGCTGGCGCAGGAACTGGTCGGCTATCCGGTGATCGCCGGCAGCCCCTATCTGCGCCGCGGCATATCGCCGTCCTGGGCCAAGCTCACGCTGATTGTGCGCGAACAGCGCGTGCTCACGCCCGAGGAAGCGGGCGCGGTGCGCGAAGGCGACCATGTCTATTTTCTGGCACCGCCCGAGCGCGTCCAGGCGCTCGATCGCTTTTTCGTCGATCAGCCACCGCCGTCGGCGCCGGACGCGAGCCTGGTCGAGGACTTTTTCGTTTCTGGCGACGCGACGCTCGGGGCGCTCGCCGAAATCTACGGCCTGCCGGTTTCGCCCGAACAGGCGTCGATGCGCCTGTCCGACTACTTCGCCGAACATTTCGTCTCACATGCGCCGGTGGCCGGCGATGCGATCCGGATTGGGCCGGTGGTGCTCGTGGCCCACACGGTCACCGACCACCGGGTGGTCATGGTCGGTCTGCAACTCGCCGAGCCCGAACCGGTCGCGCGCACCCGCTGGGACCGGGTGCGCGTTCTCGGCCGCCGCGCCTTGCGCCGCCTGCGCGCGCGGCTGCGGCGGTAGGCCGGTGCGGACGCGCCCGCCGCGCCCGCCAGCGCAAGGCGAAGGCTGGATGCGCCGCGGAGGCGGAATGTGCGGCCGGCGCTAAGGGCGCGCCAGCACGTCGTCGCGGTGCGGACGCAGGTTCAGACGCATCAGCAGGACGCCGCCGCCGAACAGGACCGCACTCCAGAGCAGGTCGCCCGCCAGCGAGTATTGCAGGAACGGCAGCGCCGCGACATAGCAGGCCGCGAGGCCCGCCGCGTCCAGGCTGTACATGCCGCTGAACAGCCAGACGGCAAAGTTCGACATGACGAAGAAGACAAGCGAGCCCGAGATCACCGCCGGCAGGAACATGCGCGAGAGCCGATAGCGCCGGGCGATCATGCCGATCGCGGCCGGCAGCGCGAGCGCGGCGTAGACCGTGAGCGCGATGGCCCAATGGTCGCGGCCGATGATCGCATCGCTGACGAGCATGGCCGCGAGGGGGACCGCAAGCGCGAGCCAGCGACGCGACAGCGTTGCGCCGGCGAACAGGGCCGCCGCCATCGCCGGAGTGACATTCGGCGGATGTGGCAACAGCCGCGCGGCCGCCACGAGGCCGATCAGGAAGGCGGCCAGCATCAGGTCGGTCGCAAGGCCGGAGGCGGGCCGAAAGGCACGGGGCGAAGTCGCGGTCATCGGTGTCGATTCCCTGATATTGCAGCGCACATGGTACGCAATCCGGCGGGCGATGTCACGGCGGATCGCGCGAGGTCAATCCGCGCGCGTGCGGCCTTGCGCCCAGTCGGCAATGATCGCCGCCAGTGCATCGAGCCCGTCGGTCAGTGCGGCCGGGCCTGGCTGCAGGATCAGCGCCGACTTCACCTCGTGCAGGAAGCCCTCGCGCACCGCGGGGATGAGGTCAAAGCCGGGGCGAGCAGCAAATTTCGCCGGCACGAATTTCCTGCCGCACCAGGATCCGATCACGATGTCGGGCGCTGCCGCGATCACCGCCTCCGGCGTCACGATTCGCTCCTTGGCGCTTTTCTTCGTGGCGAGATTTGCGAACACGTCGATCCCGCCCGCGGCCTCGACCAGTTCCGACACCCAGCCGATGCCGGAGATCATCGGCTGGTCCCATTCCTCGAAATAGACGCGCGGCCGGCGCGCAAGCGCAGAGGTGCGTGCGCGCACTTGCGCAAGACGCGCCTCCAATGTCTGCGCCAACCGCTCCGCCTTCTCGGGAACGCCAACCAGCGCGCCGAGCGCGCGCACCATCGCCAGGACGCCGGACACGTCACGCTGATTGAAGGCATGCACCGCTACGTTGTTGCGGATCAATTCTGCAGCGATGTCGGCCTGCAGGTCGGAAAAGGTGAGAACCAGGTCCGGCTCAAGCGCCAGAATCTTCGGCACGTCGGCACTGATGAAGGCGGAGACACGCGGCTTCTCGCGCCGCACCCGCGGCGGCCGCACCGCATAGCCGGAGACGCCGACGATGCGCGCCTCCTCGCCGAGGAGATAGAGCGTCTCCACGGTTTCCTCGGTGAGACAGACAATGCGTCGCGGCGGGAACATGACCCTAATGCCTGGCAAAAACCTTCCACGCCGACCAGATCAAAAGAATGCCGAGCATGACTTTGATGATCGATGCCGGCACGGTGCCGGCCAGCAGACCGCCGCAAATGGCGCCGAGTATCGAGCCCGCACCCATGGGAGCAACAACGCCGGCGAGCGCCGAACGATCCATGAACGATCCCATGCGCGCGTGTCGAACGATCCCGGCCAGGACGGTCGGCAGGCTGATGAGCATGGAGAGCGAGCCTGCGGCCTTGACCGGCGTTCCGTAACCGAACACCAGCGTGGGGATGATGACTTCGCCCCCGGCCACGCCCAGCACGCTGGAGATGGCGCCGATCAGAAGCCCGAACAGGACGGCCGCCGCAAGCCGCACGACGGTCGATTGCGGCAAAAGGCCGGCCGATGACATCGGCACCGCCGCCTCGACCAGCAGTCCCGCCCCGAGCAGCAGCAACAGGACGAAGATCAGCCGGTTCAAGGCCGGCCCCGACAGCCGCTTCAAATAGCCTGCGCCGTACCATGCGGCGAGGATCGCACCGAGCATGATGGCGAGCGTCTCGCCGGCAAAGCGCATCAGCTCGATCTCATGCAACACCAGCAGCCGGGTGGGAATTGCGGCAAGGATGGTCGCGAGACTGATGGCGAGGTTGATCGGAACGGCGACATGCGCCGTCAGTCCGAGCACGCCGACAAGATACGGAAGCCGCAATTCGGCGCCGCCCAGTCCGATGAGGCCGCCGGCCACACCGACCGCGAAACCGACCACGGCGTTGAGCAGCGCCATCATGGGGGCGGGCGCCCCTCGGCGGGCAGATCGAGCACGGCCGCGACGCGAGGGTTGGCGGGGGCCTGCAACAGTTCGGCCGGTCGCCCGATCTGCAGCGTCTCGCCCTTGTCGATCACGCAAATGCGGTCGGCGAGCTGTACCGCTTCGTCGATGTCGTGTGTGACCAGCACAATCGGAATGTCTACGGTTTGCCGCAACTCCGTCAGCTCCGCGCGCAGATGCCGCCGCGTCGGCCGGTCCACCGCCGAAAACGGTTCGTCCAGCAGCAGCACGACCGGCTCGCGCGCAAGCGCGCGGGCAATGGCAACGCGCTGCTGCTGACCGCCGGAGAGTTCGGCCGGGCGCCGACCTTCCAGGCCCTGCAAATGCACCTGGGCGAGAAACGCCCGCGCTCGCGCTTCACGCTCGGCGGCGGGCCGGTGCATCAACGCGGTCACGACATTGCCGAGTGCAGTCATGTGCGGAAAGAGCGCATAGCTCTGAAACACCAGGCCGACACGCCGCCGGTACGCGCGCACGTCGGTCCCCCGCTCGGTGTCGAGCCAAACCTCCCCGCCGCAGATCACCAGGCCCTTGCGGGGACGATACAGACCGGCGATGGCACGCAGGATCGTGGTCTTGCCGCTGCCCGAGACGCCAACCAGCGCCAGCATTTCGCGCTCCCCGCAAGACAGCCGCACGTCAAGCGGGATCGGGCCGGTCTGATGAAGCTGCACGTGCAAACCGCCGGTGCTATCCATGGCGGCGGCCCACCTTGCGCGACAGCGCGTAAGTGATGCCGAGCGCGAACAGCGCCAGTGCCAGCAACAGGGCCGACATCACGCCCGCCGCCTGATCGTCGAACGCCTGCACGCGGTCGTAGATCGAGATGGCAATGGTGCGCGTCTCGCCGGGGATGCTGCCGCCGACCATGAGCACGACGCCGAACTCGCCCAGCGTGTGCGCGAAGGCAAGGACCAGCCCGGTCACGATCCCCGGCCAGGCGAGCGGCAGGTCGATCTTCCAGAACACCTGCCACGGCGAGAGGCCGCAGCATGCGCCCGCCTCGCGGATGTCGGCGGGTATGGCCTCAAAACCGCGCTGCATCGGCTGAACGGCAAACGGGATGTTGACGATGATCGACGCGGCGAGCAGGCCCTCGAAGCTGAACGCCAGGGGATGACCGAAAACGGCCTGCCAGAACTGCCCGAGCGGGGAGGCGACGCCGAACGCCTGCAGCAGGTAATAGCCGAGCACGGTCGGCGGTAGCACCAACGGCAGCGCCAGAAAGGCCTCGGCGTAACCCTTGCCGCGAAATTGTCGGTACGCCAGCAAGCGTGCAACGACGATCCCCGTCGGCAACAGCACGAGGACCGTGAATGCGCCCAGACGGAGCGAGAGCGCAAGAGCCGGCCAATCCATCGCTAGAATGCTTCGTGCGGGGTGGCGAATCCGTACTTGCGCAAAATGGTGCGCGCCGAGGGCGTTCGCAGATAGTCGTAGAAGGCGCGCGCCGCCTCGCCGGCGTGGTGCAACAGCACCATCCGCTGGCGCAGCGGCGCGTGGAATTCGCCGGGGATGAGCGCATAGCTGCCGCGGCCGGCAAAGGTCGGCGCCAGGGCCAGCGAGTAGGCGATGATGCCGCCGTCGGCGGACCCGGAAGCGGCAAACTGCGCCGCCTGCGACACGTTCTCGCCAAGCACGATCCTCGGCTTGATGGCCTCCCACAGGCCCTGGCTGGTCAAGGCCTGCTCGGCGGCACGGCCGTAGGGCGCGTGCTCGGGATTGGCCATGGCGAATCGCCGGATGCGGCCATCCTTGAGCGCCGCGCGCAAGCCGTCGAATTTCGCATCGGGCTTGAGCGAGGATCCGTTCGGCGCGAACAGGACGATGCGTCCCTCGGCGTACAACCTGCCGCGATCAATCGTCAGACCGGCATCGGCAAGCTGGAATACGAATCCTTCGTCGGCCGAAAGAAAAATCTGAAACGGCGCGCCCTGTCGCAATTGCGCAGCGAAACTGCCGGAAGAGCCGAATATCAGCCGGACCTCTTGCGCCGTTTCGGCCCTGTAGCGCGCGGCCACTTCCTCCAGGGCAAACTTCAAGTCGGCCGCCGCCGCAACGGTCGGGATGATACGGTCCTGGGCGTGTGCGCTTGTCGCGACGGCGAGCGCGGCCAGAACCGCGAGCAGCCTCTGCCGACAACCGAACATGACGGTCCTCCACGGGCGCGATGCGTCCGTCCCGGTTCGCAATTTCTTGGAGAGACCTGCCGGAATCGCCGTTCCAGGCATCATCGACGCGCGCCCAGCGCGCCGCGGGTCGAACCCGACGCTAACATGTGCCGCCGCGATTGTCATCGGTCTCGCCGCAAGCCTGTTTCCGATGCCGGCGCGCAGTCTCGCACGGGGTCACCGGGTCGCAGGAGCGGCAAGGCGAGGAAAGAAATGAGCGGGCGCCGCACGGAGTTGCGTCCCTGCGCTCGGCCGAGGCGGGGCGATGCTTTGCGATTGCCAGCGGCGGAACACCAAAGCACACTGACCGAAGCGGGGAACGTCCCATGACCGAGGCTGAAGTACTCGAAGGCGACTACGACTACATCATCGTCGGCGCAGGTTCCGCCGGCTGCGTGCTGGCCAACCGGCTGTCGGCCGATCCGCAGCATCGCGTGCTGGTCCTGGAGGCGGGCGGCCGCGACAACTGGATCTGGTATCACATCCCGGTCGGCTACCTGTTCGCGATCGGCAATCCGCGCTCGGACTGGCTGTTCAAGACCGAGCCGGTGCCGGGGCTCAACGGCCGCGCCCTCAATTATCCGCGCGGCAAGGTGATCGGCGGCTCGTCGTCGATCAACGCCATGATCTACATGCGCGGACAGGCGGCCGACTACGATCACTGGCGCCAGCTCGGCTTGTCCGGCTGGGGCTGGGACGATGTGCTGCCGGTGTTCAAGGCGCACGAGGATCATTTCCTCGGCGCGAGCGAGCACCATGCGGTCGGCGGGGAATGGCGGGTGGAGCATCCGCGCGTGCGCTGGGACCTGCTCGACGCGTTCCGGACGGCGGCGGAACAGGCCGGCATCAAGCGCATCGTCGACTTCAACCGCGGCGACAACGAGGGATCCTGCGCCTATCACGTCAACCAGAAGCGTGGGCGACGCTGGTCGGCGGCGCGCGGATTTCTCAAGCCGGTCCTGCACCGCGGGAACCTGCGATTGGAGACCGATTGCCTGGTCGAGCGCCTGCGCTTCGAGGGCAAGCGCGCCGTGGGCGTGTCGTTCCGGCAAAACGGCACATTGCGCGAGGCGCGCTGCCGCGGCGAAGTCATTCTCGCCGCAGGCTCGATCGGATCGGTCCAGACGTTGCTGCTGTCGGGCGTCGGGCCGGCGCGCCAGCTTCGGGAGTTCGGAATCCCTGTGGTCCTCGACAAGCCGGGCGTCGGCGAGAACCTGCAGGACCATCTGCAACTGCGGATGATCTACAAGGTGAGCGGCGTGCGGACGCTGAACGAAGACTATCACTCGCGCATCGGCTTCGCCCGCATGCTGCTCGACTACGCACTGTTCCGGCGCGGGCCGCTGACCATGGCGCCCTCCCAGCTCGGCATCTTCACCCGCTCCGATCCGCACCAGGAACGCGCCAACATCCAGTACCACGTGCAGCCCTTGTCGCTCGACCGCTTTGGCGAGCCGCTGCACACGTTTCCCGCCTTCACCGCAAGCGTCGCCAACCTGCGCCCGACCAGCCGCGGCCACGTGCGCCTCAAGTCGCCGAATCCGGTCGATCCGCCCGCGATCCAGCCGAACTATCTTGCCACCGACGAGGATCGGCGCATCGCCGCCGATTCGCTGCGCGTCACCCGCCACATCGTCTCGCAGCCGGCGCTCAAGCCGTTCCGGCCGGTCGAATTCCTGCCGGGTGAAGCCGTCTCCAGCGATGACGAGGCGGCGCTGGTGAAAGCGGCGGGAGACATCGGCACCACGATTTTCCATCCTGTCGGCACCGCGAAGATGGGGCTTGCCAGCGATCCCATGGCGGTGGTGGACGAGCGGCTGCGGGTGTTCGGCCTGGAACGGTTGCGCGTGGTCGATGCCTCGATCATGCCGACGATCACTTCGGGCAACACCAATTCGCCGACCATGATGATCGCGGAAAAGGGCGCGGCGATGATTCGCGAGGACGCGCGCGCGCATTGAAGCGGCTTGGGCACGCGGCCCGGCCTATTCCGCCAACAGCACCTTGCGGCACGCCGGCGGCAGCGCCGACATCTTCAGCGGCGCGCGCGTCCCCGGCTTGATGCTGCGCGCCTGCTCGCTGAACCACCAGTCGAGGTCCTTGCCGCAGCCCTCGTCCTTGGGGATCGGCGGCTGCGGCTTGCAGCCGGTCTCGCCCTTCGGGCAGCCGAGCCGCACATGGAAGTGATAATTGTGGCCGAACACCGGGCGCATCTTGTGCAGCCAGGCGCGATCGCCCTTCACGTCGCGGCAGAGCGCCTTCTTGATGGCCGGATTGATCAGCACGCGCTCGACCTCATTGTCCTTGGCCGCAGCCTTGAGAATATTGATGTGCGCCGGCGACCAGACCTTGGGGTCGACGTCGTTCCAGTCGTCGGCGACCACGTTGGTCGCCATCATCTCCTCCCGCTCCTGCGCGGTGAGAACGCGGTCGGGCATGGGCGTGAGCCAGATGTCGGCGTCGAGCCCGACCTGATGACTCCAATGGCCGGTGATCATCGGTCCGCCGCGCGGTTGCGCCAGATCGCCCACCAGCAATCCGTTCCAACCGAGCTTGGGCGCCTTGTCGGCCAGACGTTCCAGGAATTTGATGAGGTTCGGGTGGCCCCAGTTGCGGTTGCGCGACAGCCGCATCACCTGCCAGTTCTTGCCATTGATCGGCAGGGCGACCGCGCCCGCGAGGCAGCCGCTGGTGTAGTAGCCGATCACGCGCGCTTCGAGCGGGGCGGGCGTGGTCTTGCGTCCGAACAGTTCCTTGGCCGGAATCGACGGATCGTCGGGGTTTTCGATCGGCGGCAGCGGTTTCGGCTGGAGCGTGCCGATATCCTGCGCCTGCGCGCGTGGAGACAGGCACGCCATCGCCGCCAGGCATGGGAGCAGGAGGCTCAGCCGCAAAACGATGCCCATGCAACGGGGCCCATGAATCGTTCCTGCAAACATTTCTACCCAAGCCGGCGCCCGTCGGGAAGTTGCCGCCAGTGCCGCCACGGCAACGGGGCCTGTCAGCGTCGTTTGGAGCTTGGGATGCCCGTCTTGCGGGCGTCAACCTGCTGCAAAGCTTTCCGTCTTTACAATGCGGCGGCGGCTGCCGGATGCTGGGCGCGGCTGCGAATCGGGGATGGGGGACTGCATGCGGTCACGGGCCGTCGCGGCATTGTGCCTCGGCGCAGGCCTGTTTGTCGCTGCGGCAACGGGCGGATGCGCCGCCGCCGAGGTCGTCATCAGCATCAACAAGAGCTCGCAGACCATGTCCGTGCTGGTGGACGGGGCGGAGCGGTACCGGTGGGCGATTTCGACCGGATTGGGCGGCGGGCCGCACGACGGCACCTACCGAGCCGGCCGAATGGAGCGCAGATGGTTCTCGCGCAAGTACAACTGGGCGCCGATGCCGCATTCGATCTTCTTCGACGGCAACTACGCCATCCACGGCACGATCCACATCAAGCGGCTCGGCCGGCCGGCGTCGAAGGGCTGCGTGCGGCTGCACCCGGCCCATGCGGCGATCCTGTTCGAGCTGGTGCGCGCGAACTATGCCGCCACCAGCATCGTGGTTTCGAAATCAAGCCACGTCGCGCCCCGACCCGCGGCGCCCCCACCGGCTTCGGATGCGGTCGGCGCGGTGTCGGAGGCCAGCGCGGCGAGCGAGGCGCGGGCCGAGAGCGGAACCTCCGCCACGCCAACCGGTGCGCCCGTGCTGCCCGATGCCGGGGGCGCGGAATAGCGGCCGTCCAACGGGGCGGGGCGGGGCCGTCTCGCTCGATGCTCGCCTGTGCGCCAGCAGGGGTTCGTGCGGCGGCGGTATCGGTGCGCTGCGGGCGCCGCTACACTGCGGCCTCCCCGCCGAGTGCAACCGCAATGAGGATCCGCCATGGCCGAATACCTGGAGGCGACCGAGCAGCAGAAGGCGCGCGCCTATTCCCCCGCCGTCATCACCGAGGGAGGGCGCATCGTCTGGCTTGCCGGGCAGACGGCAACGCGCGACGAACAGGGCAACGACATTTCCGGCAACTTCGACGCGCAGGTCCACACCATCTTCAGCCTGCTCGACAAGACATTGCGGCGGGCCGGCGGCAGCCTCGCCAATATGGTGACGATGACGGTGTTCATTAACGATCCGCGCCACGGCGACCGTTTCGTGGCGCTGCGCGCGGGCTACTTTCCCGACGGTCGTTTCCCCGCCAGCGCCCTGATCACCGTATCCAATTTCGCCCGGCCCGGAATGCTGATCGAGATTCAGGGCGTCGCCGTGATCGGCGGCTGATCGGCCGATGCATGGGCTGCGACGCCCTGGCGTCGCAGATCAATGGCTGAGCAGGACGCAGCGCTTGCCCCGCAGCAACAGGTCGCGCGTCACGCCGCCGAACACCCATTCGCGCAGGCGCGTATGGCCGTAGGCGCCGGCGACGATGAGGTCGGCACCCTCGTCCTGGGCGATCACTTCGAGCTGGGCCGGCACGCCGATCAGTGCCTTGGTGGCAACCGACGCCGCGGCGATGCCGCGACGCGTGAGCCAGGCCGCCACGTCCTTGACATGCATAAGGGCCGCCTCGCGGTCGGCATCGCGCTCGGCGATCTCGACGACGACGACCTCCTCGGCCCGGTGCAGCAGGGGCAAGGCGTCGTTGACGGCGCGCCGCGCCTCGCGCGTGTCCTTCCAGGCCACGAGCACCTTCTTGGCGCTGAGCCATGCCACCTCCGGCGGCACCACGAGAACGGGGCGGCCGGCGGTAAGCACGAGTTCGCCGGGGTCGGCCTGGCGCAGCCGATCGATCGCGACCCGATGCGAGGCGGCGACGATCAGGTCGGCGGCGCGGGCCTGTTCGGCGACGTAGTCGCCGGGCCGCTCGAACGCGCTGCGCCACTGCACCGGCTGGGAATGGCCCTTGAACAGGGTGCGAAAGCTGCGCTCGCAGGCGGCGATGTGCGCCTCAAGCGCGGCCTGGTCCTTCGCCAGCAGGTTCTCGGCCGCCGGCCCCTCGACGAAATAGAGCGGCTGCAGGACGCCGGCGGCAATGCCGATCACCCGCGCATCGAAGCGCGCCGCCAGATCGGCGGCGATGCGAAGCCGCGCCTCGTTGGAATGGTCGAGATCGAGAGCGATCATGATCGTGGAATAGCTCATTGGGCTCTCCGCAGGCGCCGACCGCGCGATATCGGAACTCTATCAGCGATAGCCGAGATCGCAGCCTTGATGAAGATCAAACGGCGGGATTGCGCCGCAGCGCAGCGCGCCCGGCGATGCGGAGCGGGCCGCGATCTCGCCATGGCGATCCGAAACCGGGGCGGGTGCGATCGCGGCGGCGGTTACGCCGGTCCACGGGCGAGACCGAGCAGGATGAGCAGCGCACGGTCGAGTTGCTCGCCGGTCGACGCATCGATCGATCCAAGCACGCCGCGGATTCGGTCGCTGCGCAAAGCAAGCATCTTGTCGGTCATGATCTGCGACCGCTCGCGCAGTCCGCTGCCCGGCGCGGCTACGAGTGGGACCCAGTCGCTTTGCATGATGAGATGGAACGGAAGGGATTGTTGCGGCAAAGCGATGCTGCCGTATAGTGGCCGCGTATCGCGCATGGGGTAGGGGGCGAAGCGTACTCTGCTTTTTTGCCAAGCGAGGTGGTGCAGTGTCGATGCGTTCGCTACTGCGCCCTGCGGCCGCTCGCCGGCGGCACGTGGCGTACGGCCGGGAGCGCGGGCTCTCGGCGCGGCGGGCCTGCACGCTGTTCTCGGTGGCGCGATCGGCCCTGGATTACCGGAGTGGGAAGGCTGTGAAGGGCGCGCCGGTCATTGCCCGGATGCGGGAGCTGTCGGCGCATTCACGTCTTCCTGGAGCGGGACGGGCATCGGATGAGCGTCGGCCGGGCCTGCCGACTGTGGTGGGCGGCGGGGCCGCAGCTGCCGCGCAAGCGGCCGAGAAAGCGCGTGGCAGCCTCGCGCCCGCAGGCGCCGACCGGGCTGAACCAGGTATGGTCCTACGACTTCGTGTCCGACCGCTGCGCCAACGGCCAGCCGCTCAAATGCCTGACTGTGACCGACGAGTTCGCCAAGCTGGGCCTAGCGATCGATGTGGACGGTCGCATCCGCTCGCCGCGGGTCATCGAGGTGCTGTCGCGCCTGGTCAGCGAGCGCGGCGCACCGGCCACTCTGCGCAGCGACAACGGCCCGGAGTTCGTGTCGAAGGCGCTGCTGTCGTAGATCGTGCAGCAAGGCATCGACATCGCGTTGATCGAGCCCGGCAAGCCCTGGCAGAATGGCGTCAAATCTTGCGGCTGTCGTAGGCCCAGTGCAGCAGGGCCTGCCGCTGGCGCGGCCGGCACGTCGGATCGCCCGGCTCGCAATGTTTCCTGATCTGCGCAATGTGCCGCCGAATTGCCTTCCATCGCTTGATCTGGCGGGCGTCTTCCTCGGGCATGCGGCGGCCCATGTAGTAGCGGCAATACCATTGGAACCAGCCGCGCGGATCGTCGGGATGAATCCATCCCTTTTTTCGCCACACCGAAAGCGGCTGGCTGGCATCAATGCCAAAATAATTGAGCGAACAATCGCGGCGCGAAGGCGAAAGCTTTGCGTGCGCAAACCAGCTCGCGGGGAATTCGGAACGGCAATCGGTCATGTACTTGCCGCAAAAAACGCCGAGGGCAAGCATTTCCTTGGGAGTTAATTCCGGGCGAAAGTCGCGGTGAACATTCCGCCCGACCGGGTCGGCAAGCACATAGCGATAACCCTTCTGCATCTTGTCATTGACAGTTACAACCTTGTGTCGTCGTCGCGGCATGGCGGATCGAGTCGGTCTGCTTCCGTAGATCCTCGCTACTGCCTCGGCTGCATGTCATGCAAGGTGAGGATGACCGATCACCCGCGGCTCGACCCACCATGGCGGGCGTTTTTTCATCGATTCGCATTGGATGACCGGAGCCCTATTCTTCGCCTTGCCGATCTGGACCGATATGCCTTCTCGGCTCCATGCGATCATGCAGCACGCGGACGATCTCGACGAGGCCCGGCCGTAGCGCGCGATAGAAGGTCACATGCACCGGGATTGCGGCTGTCCCGTCGCGGCAAAGGCTGTCGCGGCCACCGCGGTTCGTCGACGCGCGGTCGCCCGCGTGCTGCCCGCCGTCGAGGCGACGCTGGCGACGCTGGCGGCGCGCTCCGCGCATCCGCGCGAACTGGAGCGGGCCGCCCGCGCGCTCGCGGCGCTGACGCGAACCTTGCGCGGGCTCAGCGCCCTTCTCCACCAGCGCCGTGCCGCGACGGGCGATGCGCGCGCGCCGCAGCACGACCCGCCCCGGGACGTCGAGGCGATGCGGCGCGAGCTTGCGCGCAAGCTCGATGCCCTCGTTGCCGCCCGCCGCCGCGAACGGGCCGAACAGAACGTCCACGGCAACGACGGGGATGGCAACGCGGACTGCGGCGGAGTGGACCGGCCGTGACCGGCGCGTTCGCGGCGGCGGGGGCGTGGCGCGGGCCGCGCCTACGCCGGCGGGCTGCCCATGAAGTCGCGCTTGCCGAGCTCGACCCCCATCTGCCGCAGGATGTCGTAGGCCGTGGTGGCATGGAAAAAGAAGTTCGGCAGGCTGTTGCCGAGCAGGAGGCTCTGGCCGGTGAAATCGCGCGTCGCCCCGCTCGGGAAGGTGATGCTGATCTTCTTCTCCTCGGTGCCGTCGATCTCCGAGGGCTTGATCGACTTCAGGTAGTCGATGGTCTTGGCGATGCGGTCCTTGAGCTGGGCGATGCTGGTCTCGTCGTTGTTGAACTTCAAAAGCTCGCGACCGGACAGCCGGCCGGCGGCGCTGACCGCGTGATCGGTCGCCGCCCGCACCTGGCGCGCGAGCGGAAACATGTCGGGCGCAAGCCGCATGTTCAGCATGTCGGCCTCGTTGATCTTGCGCGCGGCCGCAAAGGCCGCCGCCTTGTCCAGCACGCCGGAAAGACCGTTCAGATGCTGCATGAAGACCGGGATCGAAACCGTGTACATGGAAACGGGCATGGATCGTGCCTCTCCCTGATGACAATGCGGGGGCGCAAGCCTAGCCTAAACCGCGTGCGCCCCGCATCCGAATTTTCCCCCGCCGAGATCGAGGCCGGCCGCCGCCTGTTCGCGCAGCCCTGGCGCTTTTCCGGCGCCGCCGTCTCGATCGATTCGCTGCCGAAAATGCGTGGCATCGAGGTGGCCTTCGCCGGCCGCTCCAACGTCGGCAAGTCGAGCCTGATCAACGCGCTGACCGGGCGGCACGCGCTCGCGCGCACCTCGCACACGCCGGGCCGCACCCAGGCGCTCGTCTTCTTTGCCGGCGATGCGGTGCTCACGCTCGTGGACATGCCGGGCTACGGCTATGCGGCGGCGCCGAAGCCGAAGGTTGCCGCCTGGACTGAGCTGATCCACGCCTATCTGCGCGGCCGCACCAATCTTGCCCGCGTCTATGTGCTGATCGATGCCCGCCACGGGCTCAAGGACACCGATGCGCCCGCCCTCGACGTGCTCGGCGAGGCCGCCGTCAGCCATCAGATCGTGCTGACCAAGGCGGATCAGGTGAAACCGGCCGAGCTTGCCGCCCGCATCGAGGCGATCGCCGCCGCGCTTAACAAGCGCCCCGCCGCCTTCCCGCAGGTGCTCGCGACCTCGGCGCGCACCGGCGCAGGCATCCCGGAACTGCGCGCGGCGATCGCCCGCCTGCTCGCCGAACGACGCGCCGGCTCCTCTGCGGCCGATTGAAGCCCCGCGCCCGGCCCGCTAGAACGGCCTGCGCCCGAGAGCGCGGCAGGACCGGACCATGACCTCCAACGGAAAGACCGACCCGCAGGACGCCGCCCGCATCCTGACGGAGGCGCTGCCCCACATGCAGCGCTACGACGAGGAGACGATCGTCATCAAATACGGCGGCCACGCCATGGGCGACGAGGAGGTGGCACGCTCGTTCGCCCGCGACATCGTGCTCCTGGAACAGACCGCGATCAACCCGGTGGTGGTGCACGGCGGCGGCCCGCAGATCGAGGCGATGCTGAAGAAGGCCGGCGTGCAGTCGCAATTCGCCGGCGGCCTGCGCATCACCGACGCGCAGACGCTGGAGATCGTGGAAATGGTGCTGGCCGGCTCGATCAACAAGCAGATCGTCGGCTTCATCAACGCCGCCGGCGGCAAGGCCATCGGCCTGTGCCGGCAAGGACGGCAACATGGTGATCGCCAAGAAGGCGACCCGCAAGGTGGTGGATCCCGGCTCCAACATCGAGCGCGTGGTCGATCTCGGCTTCGTCGGCGAGCCGGACAAGGTCGACACCACCGTGCTCGACACCGTGCTCGGCCGGGAACTGATTCCGGTGCTGGCGCCGGTCGCCGCCTCGGCCGACGGCGGCAGTTTCAACGTCAACGCCGACACCTTTGCCGGCGCGATTGCCGGCGCGCTCAAGGCCAAGCGCTTCCTGCTGCTGACCGACGTGCCCGGCGTGCTCGACAAGAACAAGAAACTGATCGACAAGCTGTCGGCCAAGGACGCGCGCGCCTTGATCGCCGACGGCACCATTTCCGGCGGCATGATCCCCAAGGTGGAGACCTGCCTCTACGCGCTCGAGCGCGGCGTCGAGGGCGTGGTGATCCTCGACGGCAAGGTGCCGCACGCGGTGCTGGTCGAACTGTTCACCGATCAGGGCGCCGGCACGCTGATCCACCGCTGAGGCCCGCTCCCGGATGATGCGCACAAGCCCGGGCCGCGCGCCCGACGCCGCCCGGACGCGGGCCGCATGAGCGCCGCCGCACCGCGCGGATGGCTGCACGACCTCGGCCCGGGGCTGCTCGCCGCATCGAGCTTTGCCGCGAGCAACGTGCTGAGCAAGCTCGTATTCGCCGCCGGCGCCGACGTGCTCACGGTGTCGCTGATCCGCGGCCTCGTCGGCACCGGACTCATGCTCGTGTGGCTGCGCCTCGGTGCGCCGCCGGTTCCGCATTCGCCGCGCGCGCGGCTCATCGCGCTCGGCCTCGGCGTGCTGTTTGCCGGCGTCGTGTTCGGACTGTTCGCGGCCTTCGCGCGGATCGAGGTGCCGGTCGCGGTGCTCAGCTATTTCGTCTATCCGCTGCTCACCGGCGTGATCGGCGCGCTGCTCGGCATCGAGCGCATCGGCTGGCGCGGTGCGGTGGCGGCGCTCGCCGCCTTCGTCGGGCTTGCCCTGTTGATCGGCGCGCACCCGAAGGAGCTGGCGCCCGCCGGCATCGCCTTTGCGCTCGGCGCCGCGCTCTGCCGCACGGCGATCCTTTTGATCACACGCGCGTTCCTGCACGACGCCGATGCCAAGCTCACCACCTGGTACACCATCCTCGGCTCGACCGCGGTGCTCGGCCTGTTCGCGCTTGCGACCTGGAACTGGCAGGGGCCGCAGACCGCCGCCGGCTGGGCGGCCATGGCGGCGGTGGGGATCGGCACGACCATCGCCGTTCCCGCGCTCTACGTGTCGGTCAAGCGGATCGGGCCGTTCCGCAGCGCCCTGATCATGAACCTCGAGCCGCTGCTGTCGACCATCCTCAGCGCGCCGATCCTGGGCGAGATCATCACCCCGCTGCAGGCGCTCGGCGGCGCCGTCATGCTGGCAGCGCTGGTGGCGTTCCAGCTCCGGCGCTGAGGCGATCCTACAGCGCCTTCGGCAGGCGCAACTCGTCGAGCGCCGGCAGGCCGTACTGCGACCAGTTCGAATAGACGTTCTGCAGATATTGCATCGGCGGCAGCGAGATCGCCGGATACTCGAACTTCTTGGTGGCGTCGATCAGCACTTTCGCGCCGAGCCGCTCCGCCACGATCACGTTGGGCGGATGCACCGACGGATCGAGCTCGACCGCGCCCGAATTGGGAATGATGCGCACGTCGCGGTCCGGCTGCACGCGCCACGACAGCACCCAGTCGCGCATGAACGGGTCGCGGATGTCGATGTCGTCGTCGGTCACGACCAGCCACTTGAAATAGCTCGTGCCGAAATGGCCGATCGTGCCGAACATCACCTGATCCACCTGGCCGGTGTAGGTCTTGCGCAGGCTGATCCAGCAGACGGCGGTGCCGCCGCCGGCCTCCAGCACGTGCGCGTCGGCGATGCCCGGGATGTTCAGCGCCTCGGTGAGGTGGCGGATCAGTCCCGCCTCCAGCAGCACCTTCTTGATCATCGAGGACTCGCTCGGCGGGAACTGGCTGACCACGCCCATGACGATCGGGTTCTTGCGGTGCGTGATGCACTTGACATTGAACACCGGCCCCGCGCGTCCGCCCGCCATGTAGCCGGTGAACTCGCCGAACGGTCCCTCCGGCTCGGTCTGATCCATCGACACCTCGCCCTCCACCACGATCTCGGCATGGGCCGGGACTTCGAGATCGACGGTCTCGCACTTGACCATCTCAACCGGCGCGCCGCGGATGCCGCCCGCCACCGCAAGCTCGTCCTCGCCGTAGCGCGACGGGGCGACCAGGTAATGAACCGGGTCGGCGCCGACATAGAACGCCGCCGGCATGGACTGGCCGCGCAGCTTCCATTTGGTGTGATGGATCGCTCCGCCGCGGTCGGGGGCACCGAACAGAATGCCGGTCTTGCTGGCGCCCTTCACCTGGCAGCGGCGGATGCCGAGATTGCGCCGGCCGGTGTCGGGGTCGCGCGTGACCCACAGCGGCGTGAAATAGGGACCGGCATCCTTGCCCGGGGTCCACACCGGCGTCGGGAACATGTTCAGGTCGAGTTCACCCGGACCAAGCTTGACCTCCTTGCACGGCCCGTCCTTGACCATCACGGTCGGCCGCGGGGTCTTGATGCCGCGATAGACCCGCTCGTTGATCGCGGCCGCGGTCGGCTCGCATTCGAGCGCGGTGGCAATCATGGCGGTCGAGGAGGCGACCACCCCCGTGACCACGCGGCTGCCGGGGAAGCCCCTGATATTGCGGAACCCGATGCCGACGCGGCGCTCCTCGGGCATGGCGCGGAACATCATGCGCGTGACGGTGCCGATCTCCCATTCCCGATCGACTTCTCGGTCCACCCACTTCAGCAGGCCTTTCTTTTCCAGCACGTCGAGATAGGGGCGCAGACCGTCGTAGGGCATCGAAAAACTCCGTGGCAGGCGAGCGGCTCAACCGGCCGCCCGCGAAGGCGGCGAGGACCATACGGCCTGTCGTGTCCGCGCTCCAGTTGGGCGCGCGGAAATCGCCAGATTTTCCGCCCGCCGTCCCGGTTTTGGCCGCATCCGGCCGCCAATTTGGATATTCTGGCCGGTGAACCGCCGCGCCGGGCCAGGCGAGCGCACAGACCGCCATGTCGAAACTCGTCGCCCTCTTCGTCGTGCTCGTGTCGCTGTTCCGGCCGGCATGCGCGCAGCCTCCGACCGACGTGCTGCTCGTGCTCGCGGTCGATGCGTCCGGAAGCGTCAACCAGACGCGGTTCGAACTGCAAATGCAGGGCTATGCCGCCGCCTTCCGCAATCCGCGCGTGCTGAACGCGATCCGCTCCGGCTCGACCCAGTCGATTGCCGTCACCATGGTGCAATGGACCGGCCCGGCACTGCAGCGGCAGGTGCTGCCGTGGACGCCGATCACGGACGAGGCGAGCGCGCTTGCGTTTGCCGACGCGATCGAACAGACCCCGCGGCAACTGTTTTCCGGCGGCACTTCGATCAGCGGCGCCATCGACTTCTCGCTGCGGCTGTTTCCCACAGCGCCGTTCAAGGGATTGAAGCGGGTGATCGATGTGTCCGGCGACGGCCAGAACAATCGCGGTCGGCCTGCGAGCGAGGCACGCGACGACGCCGTGCGCGCCGGTGTCGTGGTCAACGGCTTGCCGATCCTGGCGCTCGAGCCCTATCTCGACCGCTACTATTTCGAACACGTGATCGGCGGACCGGGTTCGTTCATGATCCCGGCGGAGAGCTACGAGAAGTTCGCCGAGGCGGTGCTGCGCAAACTCATTCTGGAGATCGCGGGCCATGCCGCCGCGGGGGCGACCGCAGCCCTCGCGCCGCGCGGCAAGCCGAAGCACGCCCGCGACCTCGGCGCACGCTGAGACGATCATCGCTTGAAAGGCTCCGCCGCCTCCGGCGTCAAGGCCGACCGCGCCAAGGCTGGCGCGGCACGAGCGCAAAGGGCGGCCGGTGTCGCTCGTGCGCGGTCAGCGGCCGTCCGCGCCGCTGGTGCGGCGAATGATGAACTGGCGCCCCCGTCCCTCGAAGTCGGTGTCGATCTTCAGGCCGGCCGCGCGAATGCCATGAATGGCGAGCTCCTCGTCGCGCTCCTCGGTGTCGCCGGTCACGCCCACGGCGCCGATCACTTCGCCCTCGGCGTCGCGGATCAGCATGCCGCCGCCCTCGGCAAACAGCTTGTCGCCGCTCGCCGCCACGAGATAACGGATGAAGTCCGGCTTCTCCTCGCGCCGGATGCGCACGAGGCTCGAGGACCGGCCAAGTGCAAGCGCCGCATAGGCCTTGCCGTAGGCCATTTCGAAGCGGATCATCGAGGCGCCGTCCTCCTTCTGAAAGGCCTTGACCACGCAGCCGGGCTCCACCACCACCGCGCTGATCGGCCGGCAGTTGAGTTCGGCGCCGCGTTTGAGAATGGCCTCGATGATGCGGTTGGCCTGGGCCAGTGTGACGGCGCTCATGCGATCCTCCCCGTCGAAATGCGCCCGCAGCCGTCGCACGGCCGGCCGCGAAGGGCGCGCGGCCAAATCCATAACCGCGATTCGCGCGTTCTGCACTGCCCGCGATTGCGGCTCGCAGGATCGTTGCGCGACAGGTCGAAAACGCCATGCCTGCGCTCTCGGCGGGCGCTCATAAGCACGACGCAACGATCGAAGCCGTGGTATTGATGGCGCCGATTCGCATGCGCGCAGAAATCGCAAGGCGCTCCTTCCTGCTCGCCCCGGCGGCGCTGGTCGTGCTCACCGCTTCCGCCCGCGCCGACCTGCAACTGTGCAGCCGCATGAGCTACGTGGTGGAGGCGGCGATCGCGATCGAGGACAAGGGCGCGGTGGCCACGCGCGGCTGGTTCCGCGTCGATCCCGGCCGCTGCCGCACGGTGCTGCAAGGCAGCCTGCCCGGCGAGACGCTCTACGTCCACGCCCGCGCGCTCACGATCTACGGCGGCTCGCCGTTGCCGCAGCACGGCCACGCCAACTTCTGTGTGGCGCACGACAACTTCGTGCTGGCGGCCGCGCGCCGCTGCAATCGCTCCGATCATCGCCTCGCCCGCTTCACCGCGGTCAAGCCGAGCGAAAGCGAGCGCGGGCTGACCGCCTATCTGGCCGAGGAGGCCGAATACACCGATGAGCAGGCGCGCGACGCCGCGATCCAGCGCCTCCTCGTCATCGCCGGCTATGATGCCAATCCGATCGACGGTATCCGCGGCACCAAGACCGACGCCGCCATCGCCCAGTTCATCGCCGACCACAGGCTCGAAAACACGGCGGCCGGCCGCGCGGACTTCCTCGACTTGCTGATCGCGGCAGCCCAGCGTCCGGAGGGGGCCGGCTTTGCCTGGTGCAACGAGACCCCGCACACGGTGATGGCCGCACTCGGCGTCGAGGACAAGGGCGTGGTCACCACGCGGGGCTGGTACCGCGTCATGCCCGGCAAATGCCTGCGTCCCGATCTCATCGGCACGCCGCGCCGACTCTACAGCTTCGCCGAGGCGGTCGGCCCCGACGGCCAGGCGCTGCGCCAGGGCGGCCGGCCGCTCGCCTGGGGCGGCGAAACCATCCTGTGCACGCGCGAGGTCAAATTCGAACTGAGCGACCACGGCGACTGCAGCGGCAAGGGCCTAACCCCCGCAGGCTTTGCCACCGTGGACTTGCCCGGCCGGGGCGGACCGGCCACCACGGTGCGGTTCAAGTAGCCGGCCCTTGCGGCGCGCGCAAAGACGGGGCATGCGTCCCGCCATGAACGCAGCCGCCAAAGCCGCCCGCGATTTCCGCTCGGTCGAGACCTGGGTGTTCGACCTCGACAACACGCTCTATCCGCACCACCTCAATCTCTGGCAGCAGATCGACGAGCGCATCCGCGCCTTTGTCTCGGACTTTCTGCAGGTGACGCGCGAGGAGGCCTTCCGCCTGCAGAAGGACTACTACAGGCGCTACGGCACCACGATGCGCGGGCTGATGGCCGAGCACGGGCTCAGGCCCGACGATTTCCTCGAATTCGTGCACCAGATCGACCATTCGCCGCTGACGCCCAATCCGGCCCTCGGTGAGGCCATCGAGAAGCTGCCGGGTCGCAAGCTGATCCTCACCAACGGCACCCGCAAGCACGCCGAGGCCGTGATGCGGCGGCTCGAGATCGACCGCCATTTCGAGGACGTGTTCGACATCGCCGCGGCCGATCTCGATCCGAAGCCGCTGCCGGCGGTCTATGACCGCTTCCTGCACAAGCACGGCGTCGATCCGCAGCGGGCCGCCATGTTCGAGGACCTCGCCCGCAATCTCGAAGTGCCGCACGCGCTCGGCATGACCACCGTGCTGGTGGTGCCGCCGGCCACGCGCGAGGTGTTCCGCGAGGGCTGGGAGCTCGAAGGCCGAAACGCTCCGCATGTCGACCATGTGACCGACGACCTGGTCGGCTTCCTGCGCACCTGCCGCGCCTGACGCCGCGGCAGCGCCTCGCCCGAAAGGTTCCGGCCCGGCACGACGGATGCGGGCGGCGCCCCGGCATTGACACGGCGACCCCGGCCGCGCCAACAAGACGGCGCTGAGCACGGGGAGCGGCATGACGCACACGGATCTTGCGAAAGTCATCGACGCGGCGTTCGAGACTCGCAACAACGTCAACCCATCGACCAAGGGCGAGGTGCGTGAGGCGGTGGAGACGGCGCTCGACCTGCTCGACCGCGGCGAGGCGCGCGTGGCCGAACGCTCCGGCAACGGCGCCTGGACCGTCAACCAATGGCTGAAGAAGGCGGTGCTGCTGTCGTTCCGCCTCAACGACATGAGCGTGATCCCCGGCGGCCCCGGCAAGGCCTCCTGGTGGGACAAGGTGCCCTCCAAGTTCGAGGGTTGGGGCGAGCGCGAGTTCAGGGCGGCAGGTTTCCGCGCCGTGCCGGGCTGCGTGGTGCGTCGCGCCGCCTATATCGCGCCGAACGTCGTGCTCATGCCCTCGTTCGTCAACCTTGGCGCCTATGTCGATTCCGGCACCATGGTCGACACCTGGGCCACGGTCGGCTCCTGCGCGCAGATCGGCAAGAACTGCCACATCTCCGGCGGCGCCGGCATCGGCGGCGTGCTCGAGCCGCTGCAGGCGGGGCCGGTGATCATCGAGGACAATTGCTTCATCGGCGCACGCGCCGAGGTGGCCGAGGGCGTGGTGGTGCGGGAGGGATCGGTGCTGTCGATGGGCGTCTATCTCGGCGCCTCGACGCGCATCATCGACCGCTCCACCGGCGAGGTGCTGCAGGGGGAGGTGCCGCCCTACTCGGTCGTGGTGCCGGGCACGCTGCCGGGCAGGCCTTTGCCCAACGGCGAGGCGGGCCCGAGCCTCTATTGCGCGGTCATCGTCAAGCGCGTGGACGAGAAGACCCGCGCCAAGACCAGCATTAACGAATTGCTGCGGGATTGATCGTTTCACGCCGTTTCCGGCAAATCCGCGCTTTATGGGCGGCGCCGCCCGGGTTAGCTTTCCCCGCGCCGATCGCGGGGGCCGCCATGCAACTGCTGAACCTGTTCATCAGCTTCCAGGGCCGGATCGGTCGCGCGCAGTTCTGGCTCGCCAATTTCGTGTTCGCCGCGGTCTTCCTCGTCGGCTGGCTCATCGATCATTTCGCGCAGTCCTACTATGTCGCGCTGGCGATCACGCTCCTGGTCTATCTGCCCTGCGCCGTGTCCGCCGTGGCGGTCGGCATCAAGCGCCTGCAGGACCGCAACAGGAACAGGCTCTGGCTCCTCGTGTTCTATCTCGTGCCGGTGCTCACCTTCGCACTTGCCGGCCTGTTCGAGGGCGGCATGATCCAGAGCGTGCTGTCGAGCGTGGGCCTTGTGGTGTCGATCTGGGCCCTGATCGAGCTCGGGGCGCTGCGCGGCTCGATCGGCGCCAACCCGTATGGCCCCGACCCGGTCGCGCCCAAGCCGGCGCAGCATTAGCGCACCGCGCATTGACGCGCGTGCGCGACGGCGGCTACAGCCAAGTCATGCCGAGCCCGGACCCCGTTGCCATTGCCCGCGATCTTGTGCGCTGCCCGTCGGTGACGCCGGCCGAAGGCGGCGCGCTTGCCTATCTCGAGACGCTGCTGAAAGGCGCGGGCCTCGCCGTGCACCGCCTCACCTTCTCCGCGCCGGGGACGGCGGACGTGGAGAATCTCTACGCCCGCATCGGCACGGCCGCACCGCATCTGATGTTTGCCGGGCACACCGACGTCGTTCCGCCCGGCGATCCGTCCGCCTGGTCGCATCCGCCGTTTGCCGGCGACATCGACGGCGGCATCCTGTTCGGCCGCGGCGCGGTCGACATGAAGGGCGCGATCGCCTGCAAGGTCGCCGCCGCGCTCGAATACCTCGCCGCCTGCGGCGGCCGGCCCAAGGGCTCGATCTCCTTCGTCATCACCGGCGACGAGGAGGGCGTCGCCGTCAACGGCACCGTCAAGCTGTTGCAATGGGCGGCCGCGCGCGGGGAGCGGTTCGACCACGCGATCCTGGGCGAGCCCGGCAACGTCGAGGAGCTGGGCGATACGATCAAGCTCGGCCGCCGCGGCTCGCAGAACGGCGTCCTCGTGGTGATCGGCAAGCAGGGCCACGTCGCCTATCCCCACCGCGCCGACAATCCGGTGCGCGGCCTGGTCAAGCTGATGACCGCGCTCATGGACGAGCCGCTCGACCACGGCAGCGAGCGGTTCGATCCGTCCAATCTGGAATTCACCTCGATCGACATCGGCAATCCGACCGTCAACCTCATCCCCGGCGAGGCGCGCGCGCGATTCAACATCCGGTTCAACGACTGCCACAGCTTTGCATCGCTGCGCGCGCTCATCGAGCAGCGGGCGGCACACGCGGCGGCGGGAAAGGTGCGCTGGCGCATCGACTGGGAGCCGTCGAACGCCGATGTGTTCTACACCGCACCCGGACCCTTCACCGACCTCGTGATCGGCGCAGTCCGCGCGGTGACCGGCCGCAAGCCCGCGCTCTCCACCTCGGGCGGCACTTCGGATGCACGCTTCATCAAGGACTATTGCCCGGTGGTCGAGTTCGGCCTGGTCGGCACCACCATGCACGCCGCCGACGAGCGCGTGCCGGTGAAGGATTTGCAGACGCTGACCGCGGTGTACCGGAGGATCTTGGATCAGTATTTCGGGTGAGACGGCAAAACGCCCGTGTGCGCGGCTGCCGCGGCACTGGTGCACCGCGGGCTCGCGCGCAAGCTTTGCGACCCGCCCTGTCGTTTCGGACCACGGTTCGCCCGAGACGGCGCCCTGTGCTTGCCGCCGCTGGCGCGGCGATGCCCCGCCGCGCCGAGGGCAATCAATACTCCACCTTCACCAGATACAGCCCCTCCGGCGGCGCAACCGGGCCGCAGGCCGAGCGGTCGCGTGCGGCCAGCGCGCGGGCGAGATCGTCGGCGCTCCACCTGCCGTCGCCGACCAGGACGAGCGAGCCCACCATCGAGCGCACCTGATTGTGCAGGAACGAGCGCGCAACAGCGCTCACCCGCACCTCCTCGCCCGTGCGTACCACGTCGAGCCGATCCAGTGTCTTCTCCGGCGATTTCGCCTGGCACTCGGTGGAGCGGAAGGTGGTGAAGTCGTGCCGCCCCACGAGGCATTGCGCGGCGGCGTGCATGGCGGCGGCGTCGAGCGGACGCGGCACCCGCCAGGCGCGGCCGCGATCAAGAGCAAGATCGGGCCTGCGGTTGATGATGCGGTAGAGGTAGTGCCGGCGCACGGCCGTGCGGCGGGCGTCGAAGTCCGGAGGCACGGCCTCGGCAGCGAGCACCGCAATCGGCTGCGGCCGCAGATGCGCGTTGAGCGCATCGCGGATAGTGTCCGGTTCGCGCGCCCGCAACAGGTCGAAATGCGCCACCTGCCCGAGCGCATGCACGCCGGCATCGGTGCGCCCTGCGCCCTGGACCGCTACGGTCTCGCCGGAAAACGCCTTGATCGCCGCGGTCAGCGCGCCCTGCACCGAGGGACCGTTGTCCTGCATCTGCCAGCCGACGAACGGCGCGCCGTCGTATTCGATGGTGAGCTTGTAGCGCGGCACCTTTGATCCATCTCAATGGCCCGGCGGCGGCGGGATTCTAGCCTCCGTCATGTCAACGAGGGTTGCACGATGAAGCGGGAATTCAAGCAGCAAATCATCAAGCTGCTCGACGAACACCGGATCATGACCATCGCCACCAACCGGCCGGACGGCTGGCCGCAGGCGACGGTCGTGGGATACGCCAACGACGGCCTGATCATCTACTGCTTCATCGCCCGCGACAGCCAGAAATACGCCAATATCGCCCGCGATCCGCGGGTCTCGATCGCCATCGCCAAGGACTACCCGCAGCCGCTGCAGATCAAGGGCCTGTCCATGGCCGCCCGCGCGCTGGTGGTGGAGGACAAGGGCGAGCGCGCGCACGCCGGCGCGATCCTGTTGCGACGCTATCCGGAGTACAAGGTCATGCCGCCGCCCGATCCGGCCGCCGTGCCGATGTTGCGGATCACGCCGGAGGTTGTCTCGATTCTGGACTACTCCAAGGGCTTCGGCCATTCCGACCTGGTGCGCGTAAGCGAGAACGATCTCGCCGAATATATCGAATCGCGCCGCCATCACTGGGCCGGACACCGGGCCGCTTGAGCCGATGAGCCGACCGCGCCCGCGTCGCTTTGCCGTCGGACGCCCATCACCCGTCAAAGGTTGCGGTTGCGGTCGCCTGCCGCGGGGCGTCTAATCGGCCGTCAAGTGCAACACATGCGTTGGGGGAAATCATGTTGGTATCGTTGAAGTCCCTGGCTGTGGCACCTGCCATCGCCGGCATCGCCATTGTCTGCGGCACCGCCCATGCGGACAGCATCGACAAGTCCAAGGAATTGCCGCTTTATCTCGCGCGCACCCTGTCCGCTCCGGCACAGGATCCGGGCTCGCCGGGGAATCTGTGGGTCGGCAGCGGCTTGCCGGCCACCAATTTCATCATGCAGGAGAATCTCGAGGCCGGAGTGGAGGTCGGCATCAAGGCCCATTACCGCCAGGGCCACGACATTCTGCCGAGCTATGTGGACCCCAAGGGCGTGGTGCACGTGATCGTGCCTGCCGGGCCGCAGGTTGTCGACCCCGCGCACGGCGTTCCGGTCGCCCATCCCGGACGCGCTGCCTGGAACTTTACCTTCTCTGTGAACACGGCACTGCCGGGCGCAAGCCCGACGCTTTCCAACTACGAGGCCGAGCTCAAGATCGATCTCGATCCTTCGGAAAAGACCGACTACCTCACGCTCAAGCTGACAAAGCTCGGCCCGCCCGCTGCCGCGCCGTCGCAGATCAACGGCTACGGCTGGAAAACCAGCAAGGGCATCACCGCGATCGGCGACGACGAGGGCACGGCGCGAGTCACACAGAACTCGCAGAATCTCGCTTTCTACGCCGCTCTGATCGATACCAACAAGCAGCAGCCCGGCATCCAGCCCTACACGTTCGGGCCCGGCCAATTCGATGTCGAATTGAGCCTGCGCCACAAGACCGGGCCGGAGCTCGCCAAGGTGCACGTGGTGTTCGACGTCGTCGCCCCCTGAAAACGGTTCGCTGCGTCAACCACCGCCATTGCGGCTCCTGCGCTGGGGTCCGATCCGCTTCACTCAGCGGAGCGGACCCAATCCTTTCGTCCTGACGGCTAATTCAACCGCGTGCCCGGCGCGATCGGCGTGCCGCGCAGAAACTCTTCCGTTCGCAGCGGCCGGCCGCCCGCCTTCTGCAACTCGACGATGCGCACGGCCCCCTCCCCGCAGGCGACGGTGAGGCGATCGTCCAGCACGGTGCCGGGCACGCCGCGGCCCTCGCCGCGGGTGGAGCGAAGGAGCTTGAGGCGACCGATGCCGGGCAATTCGCACCAGGCGCCCGGAAACGGCGACAGCCCGCGGATGTGGTCGTGCACGGTCTTCCAGGGTTTCGACCAGTCGATGCGGGTCTCCGCCTTGTCGATCTTGGCGGCGTAGGTTGCGCCTTCCGCCGGCTGGGCGGTGAATTGCAGCGTGCCGCGCTCCAGCGCGGCGAGCGCCCGCGCCATCAGGTCGGCGCCGATGCGCGCGAGGGCATCGTGCAATTGCCCGGCGGTGATATCGGGCGGGATCGGCACGCGCTCGGCCATGGCCACCGGGCCGGTATCGAGACCCTCGTCCATCTTCATGATGGTGACACCGGTTTCCGTATCCCCGGCCATGATGGCACGGTTGATCGGCGCGGCGCCGCGCCAGCGCGGCAAGAGCGAGGCATGCAGGTTGAGGCAGCCGAGCGGCGGCGCATCAAGGATCGGCTTCGGCAAGATCAGCCCGTAGGCGACGACCACCGCGACAACGGCCCGGTGCGCGGCAAAGGTCGCCTGCGCCTCCGCCGTCTTGAGCGAGGCGGGCGTGAGCACGGCAAGACTAAGCCGGCGCGCCTCGCGCTCGACCGGCGAAGGAAGCGATTCGAGTCCGCGACGCCCCGCAGGCTTGGCCGCGCGCGTGTAGACGGCGGCGATGTCGTGGCCGCGCGTGGCAAGCTCGAGCAGCGTCGGCACCGCGAACTCCGGGGTGCCCATGAACACCAATCGCAGCGGCATCGATCGGCACTCCTCCCTGCGAAAATCCCGCCCGCGGCGCCGCGGCCGACGGACCGTGTCGTGGCCGGCAGCGGCGATGCGCGTGTGCTCAGCCCGCCGCGCGCTTTGCGGCCTGCCTTGCCGCCTTGGTGAACTTCTTGATGATGCGTTCGCGCTTGAGGCGGGAGATGTGGTCGATGAACAAAACGCCGTTGAGGTGGTCGATCTCGTGCTGGATGCAGGTGGCGAGCATGCCCTTGGCATCGATCTCGTGCGTCTCGCCTTCGAGATCAAGGTAGCGCACCTTGACCTCGGCCGGGCGCTCAACCTCCTCGTAGATCTCGGGGATCGACAGGCAGCCCTCCTCGTGAACATTGCGTTCCTCGGAGGCCCAGACGATCTCGGGATTGATGAACACCTGCGGCTGCCGCGGCTCGTCCTTCTTGGCGAGATCGGCGGTGAAGATGCGCTTGGGCTCGCCCACCTGGATGGCGGCGAGCCCGATGCCCGGCGCCGCGTACATGGTCTCGAACATGTCTTCGACCAGGGCGCGGATGCCGGCGTCGATCCTCGCCACCGGCTTGGACACGAGCCGCAGCCGCTTGTCCGGCAAAATCAGTATGTCCCTCAGCGCCATGGCGGCGATGTAAGGGGTCCGCCGCACGCGGTCAATTGTTCCGCCTTCGTCCCGCAGCAGAATCGCGCTAGACCTTTGACCCTCGCGGAGGGGACGGCCAGATGGAAACCGCACTGCTGATCGCGCTCGGGCTTTTGGCGGGCCTCGCCATCGCCGCGTTCGTCGCCCTGCTGCGGGGCCGGACCCCGGCCGCCGATCCGCAGGCCGAACAGCGCGTCATCGAGCTCGGCGCCCGGGTCCAGGCCATGGGCGAACACGTGCGCGCCATGGGCGAGTTCGTCTCCAAGGCGCAGGCGCAGCTTCAGTCCGCCGTCAACGAGCGGCTCGACGCCGTGACCGCGCATCTGGGCAGTTCGATGCAGGCCACCGCCAAGCATACGGCCGAGAACCTGCAGAAGCTCAACGAACGGCTCGCCGTCATCGACAGTGCGCAGAAGAACCTCACCGAACTGGCCTCGCAGATGACGTCCTTGCGCGACGTGCTTGCCAACAAGCAATCGCGCGGCGCCTTCGGCCAGGCGCGCATGGAGGCCATCATCCAGGACGGCCTGCCGCCGGGCATGTACGCGTTCCAGTACACGCTCCCCAACGGCAAGCGGCCGGATTGCGCCGTGCTGCTGCCGAACCAGCCGCCGCTCGTGATCGACGCCAAGTTCCCGCTGGAAGCGGTCACGGCGCTGCGCGAAGGCAAGTCGGAGGAGGAGCGCCGGCTCGCGGCGCAGCGGGTGCGGACCGACGTGCTCAGGCACGTCAACGACATCGCCGACAAATACCTCATCCCCGGCGCGACCCAGGACATGGCGCTGATGTTCGTGCCCTCCGAAGCGGTCTATGCCGAGCTGCACGACAGCTTCGACGACATCGTGCAGAAGGCCTACCGCGCCCAGGTGATGATGGTGTCGCCGACGCTGTTGATGCTCGCGATCCAGGTGATCCGGCAGATCCAGAAGGACGCGCGCATGCGCGAGGCCGCCGACCAGATCCGCACCGAGGTCGGCCATATGATGAAGGACGTCAAGCTCCTCGGCGAGCGGGTGCGCAAGCTGCAGACCCATTTCGGCCAGGCCGGCGACGACCTGAACCTGATCCTGACCTCCGCCACCCGCATCGAGCGGCGCGCCTCGCGAATTGAGGAGCTGGAGTTCGAAAGCGAGGAGCAGGACAGCGCCAAGCTCGCCCCCGCCTCGGTGCGCAGACTCGAGGCCGGCGAGTGAGCGCCGCACCGCATCGGCCGGCTCGCTTCGCCGCTCCCCCCTCTCGCGGGGCGGATCGAGGCGCCGAAGGCGCAGGCCCGCGCGTCCTCGCTGCGTCACCAGCTGCCGACTGACAGGAACCTTTCGTTTGTCCGAGCGCGCCGATCATCCCCCTTGCCCGCCCCGCGCCGCCGCTGCGGCCCGCCCGCTCGGCGCAAACGGACAGGAGGCGATCGGCTGGCGCGAGGCGCTTGCGGTCTATCTCAAGCCGCGCGTGTTGATCGTGCTGTTTCTCGGCTTCTCGTCGGGACTTCCGCTTGCGCTGTCCGGCTCGACGCTCTTGGTGTGGATGCGCGAAGTCGGCGTCGATCTTGGCACCATCGGCCTGTTCACGCTTGTGGGCACGCCCTACACGGTCAAGTTCCTGTGGGCGCCGGTGGTCGACGCCCTGGAGGTGCCGCTGCTGTCGCGGCTGTTCGGGCGGCGCCGCGGCTGGCTGATGCTGTCCCAGCTCATGCTGATGGCGGCGATCCTCATCCTCGCGCTCAGCAATCCGAAATTCTCCCCGCTGGTCGTGGTGGCGGCGGCGGCGCTGCTGGTTGCCACCGCCTCCGCCACCCAGGACATCCTGATCGATGCCTTCCGCGTCGAGAGTCTGGCGCCGAGCGAGCAGGCGGCCGGCATGGCCTCCTATGTGGCCGCCTACCGGGTCGGCATGCTGGCCTCGACCGCCGGCGCGCTTTACGTGGTGTCAGGCTTCGAACTGCTCGGCACCGGCAAGGATGCCGCCTGGTCGCTCGGCTATGCGGTAATGGCTGCGCTGGTCGCCATCGGCATGCTGACCACGCTGTTGGCCACCGAGCCGGAGCGCTCCGCCGCGGCCAAGGCCGAACAGGCCGCGCATGCGGGCGAGAACCCGGTCAAGCGCGTCGCGGTTGCCGCCTATGGTGCCTTCGCCGAGTTCCTCACCCGCGATGCCGCCCTCCTCGTTCTGCTGTTCGTCGTGCTCTACAAGTTCTGCGACGCCTTTGCCGGCGCCATGACCGCGCCTTTCGTCATCGACCTCGGCTTCAGCCGCACCGACTATGCCAACATCGTCAAGGGGCTCGGACTTGCCGCCACGCTGATCGGCGGCTTTGCCGGCGGCTTCGTCGCACGCGCCTATCCGCTGGCCACCGCGCTGTGGATCGGCGCCTTCCTGCAGATGGGCTCGAACCTGGTCTTCACCTGGCAGGCGCACGTGGGCTTGAATCATTGGGCGCTGGCGGTGTCGATCACGGTGGAGAACTTCACCAGCGCCATCGGCACGGTGATCTTCGTCGCCTATCTGTCGGCGCTTTGCCGCTCGCCGCTGCATACCGCAACCCAGTACGCGCTGCTGACCGCGCTGGCCGCCATCGGCCGCACCTATCTTTCGTCGGGGTCGGGCTTCCTCGCCAAGGAGACCGGCTGGGCGCTGTTCTTCGTCGCCAGCGCGCTCACCGCGTTGCCAAGCCTTGCGCTCCTGTGGTGGCTCGAGCGGCGCGGGCATTTTGGCGGGCTCGAGCCCCGGCGCACCGCCGCAGCCGGCGATTGACGACGGCGCCGCGCCCGTGCGGAAAGCCTTCGTCGCAGGCGCCCGAGCGAGCTACGCGTTGACGCAACCGGCAAGGCCCGTTGCGGCACGGCCTACAGCGGCGTGCGGCTCTTGATCGCCGCCGACAGCGTGCCCTCGTCGAGGTAGTCGAGCTCGCCCCCCACCGGCACGCCGTGGGCGAGCCGCGTGACCGTGACGCCCGCGTCGTGCAGGAGGTCGGTGATGTAATGGGCGGTGGTCTGGCCGTCCACGGTGGCGTTGAGCGCCAGCACGACCTCCTTCACCGCGGGGTCGTGCGCGCGCGCCACCAGCGTCTCGATGCTGAGGTCCTCGGGGCCGACGCCGTCCAGCGGCGAGAGCGTGCCGCCGAGCACGTGATAGCGTGCGTTCAACACGCCGGCGCGCTCCAGCGCCCACAGATCGGCGACGTCGGCGACGACCACGATCACCGACGGATCACGGCGCGGATCGATACACACGGTGCAGGGATTCTGCGTATCGATGTTGCCGCAGGTCTTGCACACCTCGATTTTCTCGATCGCCGTCTGCAGGGCGGCGGCGAGCGGCGCCATCAGCGGCTCGCGCTTCTTGATCAGGTGCAGCGCCGCTCTGCGCGCCGAGCGCGGCCCAAGCCCCGGCAGGCGCGCCAGCAGTTGGATCAGGCGCTCGATCTCGGGTCCGGCGACGGCTTTGGGCATGGCGGGCGTTCGAATGATCGACGGCGTGCCGCAATGTTGCGGTCCTGGCGCTCCTTCCCCGCTTGCGAGAGAGGAGCAGGAAGGCAGCTCTTGGCAGACGCGCAGCCCTGACGCCAGTCCCCCCGCCGGCGCCGTCCGACCCGGCGGCGGAGCGCAGGCTGCGGCCAAAGGGTCAAAACAGCTTCAGCCCCGGCGGCAGCGGCAGACCACCGGTGAGCGCCTTCATCTTCTCCTGCACCACCGCTTCCGCCTTGCGGCGTGCGTCGGCATGGGCGGCGACCAGGAGGTCCTCCAGAATCTCCTTCTCCCCCGGCTTGAACAGGGAATCGTCGATCTTGGCGGCCTTCATTTCGCCCTTGCCGGTGAGCGTCACCTTGACCAGGCCGCCGCCGGCGGAGCCCTCGACCTCGGTGCGGTCGAGCTCCGCCTGCAGCTCCTGCATCTTGCTTTGGAGCTGCGCGGCCTGCTTCATCATTCCCATCAGGTCCGCCATTGGTGTTGCGCCTCGCACGCCATCGGTTCAGGACTGCATGTCATCGTCGTCGCGCACCCAGTTCTCGCCGAGCCCCTCGTCATCGGGCGGGGACTCGCCGTCGGCGGCGAATGGCAGCGCCTCGTCCTCCCGCGGGCCGCGCACGCCGACGATCTGCGCCCCGGGAAAGCGTTCCAGCACGGTCTTCACCAGCGGATCGCCGCGCACGCCGATTTCGAGCGCCGCCTGGCGCGCCTCCGCCTGCGATTTCAGCGTCGGCTCGCCCTGTTCGGCGGACACGATGACCATCCAGCGCCGGCCGGTCCACTGCTGCAGCTTGCGCGAGAGATCGTTGACGAGGGTTTTCGCCGCGCCGGGCTCGAGCGCGATCTCAAGCCGTCCGTCCTCGCAGCGCACCAGGCGCACGTCGCGCTCGAGCGCAACCTTCATCTGCAGATCGCGATGCTCGGCCGCAAGCGCCACGATGTCCGGAAACGAGTGAACGGCGCGTGCGGGCCCAGGCGGTGCCTCCGCCCGTGCCGCGGGATCGGCGGCCGGACGCACGGCGGCCGCCTGCGCCCGCGGCGCTGCGCGCGACAGCTCAAGGCGCGGCGCCGGGCCGCTTGCAGGCCCGGCGCCGGATGCGCCCGGCCCGTTGCCCGGCAGGCGTGCGGATTCGCCGTCGCCGCCGAGCGCGCGCAGCGCCTCGTCCGGCGTCGGCAGATCGGCCGCATAGGCGATCCGTACCAGCACCATCTCGGCGGCAGCAATGGGCCGGCCCGCGCCCTGCACCTCGGCGACCCCCTTGAGCAGCATCTGCCACACGCGCGCGAGCACGCGCATGGACAGCGCCGCAGCCAAGGCCCGCCCGCGGGTGCGCTCGCTCTCGGCAAGCGCGATGTCGTCGGCGACCTGCGGCACCACCTTCACCCGGGTGACGAAGTGGGTGAACTCGGCGAGATCGGCCAGCACCACCGCGGGGTCGGCACCGATATCGTACTGCGCGCGCAGCTCCTTGAGCGCGCCGGCGGCATCGCCCCGCATCAGCGCCTCGAACAGATCGATGATCCGCGTGCGATCCGCCAGGCCCAGCATGCCCCGCACGTCGTCGGCGCGCACCGGGCCCGCAGCGTGGGCAATCGCCTGGTCGAACAGCGACAGTGCGTCGCGCACCGAACCTTCGGCGGCCCTTGCGATCAGCGCCAGCGCCTCGGGCTCGGCCGCGATGCCCTCCTTGCCGGCGATCCCTTCGAGGTGCCTGATCAGCAGGGCGGCGTCCACGCGGCGCAGATCGAAGCGCTGGCAGCGCGATAGCACGGTGACCGGAACCTTGCGGATCTCGGTCGTGGCGAAGACGAATTTCGCATGCGGAGGCGGCTCTTCCAGCGTCTTGAGCAGGGCGTTGAAGGCCGCGCCTGACAGCATGTGGACTTCGTCGAGAATGTAGACCTTGTAACGCGCGTTGACCGGAGCGTAGCGGATCGCATCGTTGATCTGGCGCACGTCGTCGACGCTGTTGTGGGAGGCCGCATCCATCTCGATGACGTCGATGTGACGGCTCTCCATGATCGCCTGGCAGTGCAGGCCGAGCCGGGGCATCACCACGGTCGGGGCCGTCACCGATCCGTCGGGCAGCTCGTAGTTCAGCGCGCGGGCAAGGATGCGCGCAGTCGTGGTCTTGCCGACGCCGCGCACCCCGGTGAGAATCCAGGCCTGCGGGATGCGTCCGCTCTCGAACGCGTTGGAGATGGTGCGCACCATGGCGGCCTGGCCGATCAGGTCGTCGAAGGTGGAAGGCCGATACTTGCGCGCGAGCACCCGGTAGGAGGCGGGCTCGACGGCGAGCCCGAGGTCGAGCCCGGGTTCGGATGGGCGGTCCGCAGAGGTGGCGTCGTTCATATCGCGCAGCCGTTCGACCGGCGTCCCGCGGTTCGAGGTCACAGGAGCGGCCGCGCCGTCGGGGATGACGGCCGTACCATCCACCCTTCGAGGCCCGCTGTGCCGCGCCAGAAAGCTGCGGCATCGCGGCCACTCGAACGATCAACCGGCCGGTGGGAGGCTGACGAGCGACCCGATCCGTGCTCGTTAGGGCTGCTTCCTTCCGGACCTGACCCGGTTGGCGAGTGGCTCGTCCACCGCCAACCTCCCGGCCCCTATATCGGACCAACCGCCGCCGAAAGCAAGCGGCGCCCGCGTACCGCCGTGCTAGCATTGTCGGCGTTCGCAACGTGCCGCCGGCTCGCATGTCGGCGACGGCACGGCCTTGGCTGAGGAGTCTTGCGCGCCGCAATGCTGCCTGATCCCCGTTCCGCCGGCTGGATTCTTCACCCGCAGCTCGAGCGCGACACCATCGCCATCGGCGACATGCCGTTGTGCCGGGCGCTGCTGATCAACGACGCCCATTATCCCTGGCTGCTGCTCGTGCCGCGACGACGCGACATCGTCGAGATCTTCGATCTCGATCATGTGGAACAGGCGCAGCTCATGAGCGAGATCGGCCATGCCGCCCGCTCCCTGCGGGCGATCACCGGCTGCGACAAGATCAATATCGCGGCGCTGGGCAATGTGGTGCCGCAACTGCACGTTCATGTGATCGCCCGTTCGCGCGGCGATGCCGCCTGGCCGAAGCCGGTGTGGGGGGCGGTGCCCGCGCGGCCCTACGAGGAGGCGACGCTGGCGACACTGATGCTGCCGCTGCGGCAACGGCTGGCGCTGACGCCGCTTTAGGAGCCGCGCCCGCCCTGCTCCAATTCGACCAGGGCGCCGAGGAAATCCGCGGGATGGATGAAGGCGATGCGTTCTCCCGCGACATTCGTCTGCGGCTTGCCGTCGCCGAGCACCCTCACGCCTTGCGCGCGCAACCGGCCGGTGGCGGCGTCGACGTCGTCCACCGAAAGCGCGAAATGATGAATGCCGCCCTTCGGGTTGCGCTCCAGGAACCTGGCGAGAGGCGAATCCGGGCGCGCCGGTTCCATCAGCTCGATGCGCGCGGCGCCGACCTCGACATAGGCGAGCCGCACGCCCTGTTCGGTGTTGACCATGCGCGGACCGGTCCGCAGTCCGTAACGCTGTTCGAGCTGCCGCGCCGCCGCCTCGAGGTCCGGCACCGCGATCGACACATGGCTGAATCCGCTGACCATCGAGCGCCCCGTCAGATCACCTGGTCCTTCCGCAGCCCGGCGATGGCCGCGGCGTCGAAGCCGAGTTCCGCGAGCACCTCGTCGGTGTGCTGGCCGAGCGTCGGCGGCGCGCGCCGCGGTACGGCCGGCGTGGCCGAGAACTTGAACGGAACGCCGAGCATCTTCAGCGCGCCGATGGTCGGATGCTCGAGCGTCGCGACCATGGCGCGCGCCTGCGTCTGCGGATCGGCCAAGGCCTCGGCCACCGTGTTGATGCGCCCGCAGGGCACGCCCACCGCCTTGAGCCGGGTGAGCCAGACGTCGGCCGCCTCGCGCGCCAACACCTCGCCGATCATGCCGTCCACGATGGCCCGGTGTTCGACCCGCGCCCGGTTGGTGGCAAAGCGCGGATCAGCCGCCCATTCGGGATGGCCCAGCACTTCGGCGGTGCGCGCAAACTGGCCGTCGTTGCCGACCGCGAGCGCGATCATCGCGTCCTTGGCCCGGTAGGTCGTGTAGGGCACGATACTCGGATGGCCGTTGCCGAACCGGCCGCCGCCCTTGCCGGAAACCAGCACATTCGCCGCGACGTTAACCAGCATGAACAGGGAGGATTCGTAGAGCGAAACCTCGACCTTCTGGCCGCGGCCCGTGCGCGTGCGCGCATGCAGCGCCGCAAGGATCGCATTGCAGGCGAGCATGCCGGTGCAGACGTCGACGATGGCGACGCCGTACTTGGTGGGCTCGCCGTCCGGCTCCCCGCAGATGCTCATCAGCCCGGATTCCGCCTGCAGGATGAAATCGTAGCCGGGCAGCGAAGCCTTCGGCCCGCTCGATCCGTAGCCGGTGATCGAGCAGCGCACCACGCGCGGCGCGTTGTGCTCGAACCAGGCATCGGAAAAGCCCCATTTGTCGAGGGTGCCGAGCTTGAAATTGTCGATCAGCACATCCGCCTGCCGGATCAGACGGGCAAGCACGTCCTGGCCTTCGGGACGCGCCATGTTGAGCGTGAGCGAGCGCTTGTTGCGGTTGACGCCGAGAAAGTAGGCCGCCTCGCCCGCCGCGAACGGCGGTCCCCATCCGCGCGTGTCGTCGCCCGCGCCCGGCGGCTCGACCTTGATCACCTCGGCGCCCATGTCGCCCAGCATCATGGTGCAGAGCGGGCCGGCGAGGATGCGGGTGAGATCGACGACGCGCGTTCCGACCATCGGCCCGTTGGCGGTTTCCGTCATGGCAGCGCCGACCTCATCGACGGCGGTGCATTGAGGTTCTTCGCGCAGCCGTCGAGATAACGTTCAAGCTCGCGCTTGTTGCGCAGACGGAATTTCTGGAAGTCGGGCTTGCGCCCTTCGAGGAACGCGTTCATGCCTTCGAGGCTCTCCTCCGAGCCCCAGACGTGGGCGAGCAATTCCATGCCGTGCTGCCAGGAGGCGTAGAGAAGATCCGACTCGAAGTTGAGACTCTTCTTGGTCATGCGCAGCGTCTGCGGGCTGTGGCCCTTGATGGTCTCGCACCAGGCGAGCGTCTCCTTCAGCAGGTCGCGCTGCGGCACGCATTTGTTGATCAGGCCGATCTCGACCGCTTCCTTGGCGGTGAAGCGCCGGGCGCAAAAGATCATCTCGCGCGCCAGCCGCTCGCCGATGACCCGCGGCAGGTATTGCGTTGCGCCGACCGTCGGGCAGGCGCCGACCTTGGCGCCGGTCTGGCCGAGCACTGCGTTCTCGGAGGCGATGACGAGATCGCACCACAGCGCCAGCTCGTGCCCGCCGCCCATGCACCAGCCGTTGACCATGGCGATCACCGGGATCGGCACGCCGCGGATTGCCATGGCCAGACCCTGCATGCGGTCGTTCCACATGGCGGCGTTGATCCAGTTCAGCCGCTTCATGGCATAGAAGTCGCCGCCGGCGGAGAACGCCTTGTCGCCCGCTCCGGTGAAGACGATGCAGGCGATGGACGGATCTTCGCGGGTCGATTTCACCGCCTCGATCATCTGGTCGAGAGTCTGCTCGCGGAAGGCGTTGAGCACGCGCGGCCGGTTGATGGTGATCCAGGCCACCTGGTCCTTCACTTCGAACAGGATGTCGCTGTATCTCCGCTTGGCTCGCGTGCCGCTGTTGCGGCGGTTGGACGACTTGGCCACGACTTGCGCTCCCTCACGACGAATAGGACGTGTACTGCTTTTCCTCGATCAAAGGCGAGTTCAAGAGCTCGTTGATCGCCCGCTTGATGTGCGCGCGCCGATCGTTGTTGCGATAGACCGAGCGCGCGAGCTCGATGAATTCCTGGTCGAACGCCTTGGCCGCCTCCTTGGCGCGGATGCGATCCTCCACGGTCCAAAGCGTCTCGTTGACCTGCTTGAGCTCCGCTTGCAGCGCCGAAAGTCCGGCCGGGACCGGCGACAGCGTGGCCACGGCTTGGTCGAGCGCCGCAAGTTCGCGGCGCACGTTCTCGGCCGCCTGCGGCGAAGCGAGGCGCGCTTGCTTGATCTGCAGGATCGTGAGCTTGTCGAACACTTCGCCCCACGACACCTCGATCACGGGGCCCCTGCCAGGGTGAGCGGCCTGCGAACTCAACCGATCCTCCGGTCTCGCGCACGCGCCCGCGGCGCATGAGCAACATGCGCGAGCAATAGCATGTCCGGCGTTTCGTTCCAGTCCATTTGACGCCGCGCTCCTGCCTTGTGCTCTTGCCGCGGCGCGACGGTTCACGATACGGAATGGCATCGGTCAGGCCATGGCAAAGCAAGAACACCCGCCGCTCTCGCTGCCCGCACGTCCGCGCATCCTGGTGGTGACGTTGCGCCGGCTGGGCGACGTGCTGCTGACGACGCCGCTGATCCGCAGCCTGCGCCGGACCTGGCCGCAGGCTACGATCGACCTCCTGGCGTTCGCGGGCACCACCGGCATCGTCGAGGGCAATCCCGACCTCGACCGGGTGGTGACGATGCCGGCGCGGCCGACCGCCCCGGAGACGATCCGGCTCGCCGCAAGCCTGTGGCGGCGCTACGATCTCGCCGTCTCGACGCAGGGCGGCGACCGTCCGACGCTGCTCGCGTGCCTCGCCGGGCGCCGGCGCGTCGGCGTGCTCGCACCCGATGCCCCGTGGCTCGGCAATGCCGTCAAGCGCCGCCTGCTCGACCGTGCCGTCGACGCGGCGCCGGATATCCATCGCGTCGAGCTGATGCTGCGGCTTGTCGACGCGACAGGAGCCAAGCGCGTGCCGCAGGTGGTCTTGCCCGCCGCTGCGGCGACGGCGCCCATTCCCGCCGGCGACTTTGCGGTAATCCATGCCGCGCCCATGTTCCGCTACAAGCAATGGACGCCGCAGGGATGGCGCGACGTCGCCGCCGCCCTGCGCCAGCGCGGGCTTGAGGTGGTCGCGATCAGCGGTCCCGATCCGCGCGAGCGGAGCTATCTCGACGACGTGTGGCGGGGGGCCGTCGCGATCCATCAATTGCCGTGGCCGCAGAACGTCGCGCTCCTGTCGCGTGCGCGCCTCTATGTGGGGCCGGACACGTCGGTGAGCCATCTTGCCGCCGCCGCCGGCTGTCCCAGCGTGGTGCTGTTTGGTCCAACCGATGCGCGCGTGTGGGGGCCCTGGCCGGCCGACGGACTGTCGAGCGCCTGGCAGCCGGCCGGCAGCATGCAGAACCGCGGAAATGTCTGGCTGGTGCAGAATCCGTTGCCCTGCATGCCCTGCGGTCTTGAGGGCTGCGAACGCCACCTGGACAGCGCGAGCGCCTGCCTGAGCGAACTGCCCGCGGATCGGGTGATCGCGGCCATCGACCGGGCGCTGGCCGCCGGGCGGCTGCCGCGCGTCGAGGCGCCCTCGGTGGTGACATGAGCGGCGCGGCTTGACCTGCGCGCCCTCGCCGCTCAATGTCCGGCGGTGCCGCAAGAACCGCATTGATGGCTGCCTACCCCGAACTCGGACCGAAACCGCGCCTTGGCTACACCGAAAGCCTGCTTGATCGCGTCGCCGAGCGGCGGGGCGATGCCGCCTGGCTCGAAGCCCGCCTGCGCGCGCCGGACACCGCCGCCTATGTGATCGGCGGCGAACTCGTCGTCCTCAGGAAGCGCGGCAGCGACCTCGACCCGGCCTTCGCACCCGATGAGGCACGGGCTCTCGCCCCCGTCGCGGAGACCGTTTTTCTTGGGCTCGCGGACGGTGCCGCCCGGTTCGGCATCGGCATTGCACCCGAAAGCGCACAGGCCCTGAAGGGGCGCGCGGACCTGCACGTGATCGACCTGCGCTCGATTGCGGTGCAGGGCCTGGTCGGGCCGGAGCATCTGCCGCCGCTCGCGGAGGCCAAGGCGATGCTGCACTGGCATGCGCGCCACCGCTTCTGTTCCAACTGCGGGGCGGCCACCGACTTCGTCGACGGAGGCTGGAAGCGCGTCTGCCCGCTGTGCAAGGTCGAGCACTTCCCGCGCACCGATCCCGTGGTCATCATGCTGGCCGTGCGCGGCGATCGCGGCCTGCTGGGGCGCTCCGGACGTTTTGCCGCAAGCATGTGGTCGTGCCTTGCCGGCTTCGTCGAACCCGGTGAGGCGATCGAAGATGCCGTACGGCGCGAAACGCTGGAGGAGGCGGGCATTCGCTGCGGCCGGGTGAAATACCTGTTCTCGCAGCCCTGGCCGTTTCCGATGTCGCTGATGATCGGCTGCCACGCCGAGGCGCTCAACGAGGACATCACCATGGACGCCAACGAGCTGGTCGGCGCACGCTGGTTCAGCAGGGACGAATGCGCGGCCATGCTGATGCGCAAGCACCCCGAAGGGCTGACCACGCCACCGCCGATCGCAATCGCCCATCACATCATTCGCGCCTGGGTGGAGAGCGACGGTGCCCCCTTCTAGCGCGCCGGTGGTGCTTTGCGCCGGGATTGCGGTGCAGGACATCGTGTTCCGGGTCGAGCGCTTCCCGCAGCCGGGCGGCAAGTCCATGGCCAACGATTTCGTCGTGGTCAGCGGCGGCTGTGCGGTGAACGCCGCCATCGCCGTGGCCCGCCTCGGTGGCCGCGCCCGCTACAGCGGCCCGCTCGGTGACCCGGGCGATCCGATCAGCAACCAGCTCGTCGCGGCGATGGCGCGGGAAGGGATCGACACGCGTGCCGTCGTCCGGGTTGAGGGCGCGACCGCGCCGGTCTCGGGCATCATGATCGACGCCTCGGGCGAACGCATGATCGCGACCTATCGCGACCGCCGCATCGAAGGCGCCCGCCCGCCCGATCCGGAGCAACTTGTGGCCGATATCGCCGTGCTGCTTGCCGACAACCGCTTTCCCGACTACGTGCGGCCGATCTGCGAAGCCGCGCGGCGGCGCGGCCTGCCCATCGTGCTCGATGCCGACCGGCCGACGACGGCGGACGATCCGCTGTTTCGCATTCCAACACACGTGATCTTTTCCGGTGAATGCCTGCGCGGAACCACCGGCATCGACGACCTGTCGGCCGGATTGCAGCGCATGGCGTCGCGCACGGCAGCGTTTCTTGCGGTCAGCGACGGCGCCAATCCGGTGCGCTATGTTGCGGGCGGTGAGGTGCGAACCATGCCGGTGTTCGGGGTTGAAACCGTTGACACGCTGGCGGCGGGCGACGTGTTCCATGCCGGCATCGCGCTTGCGCTCGCCGAGGGCCGTGACGAACTTTCCGCCATGCGCTTCGGCGCTGCCGCAGCCGGCCTCAAGTGCACGCGGTTTGGCGGCAGCACGGGCGCACCCACGCGCAGCGAACTGGACGCATTCCTGCGACGGCACAGCTAGGGTCAACCGCGCGACCGCCCGCCCGGCCGGCAACAGCTCTTTCGCGCCGGCGCCGGGACGCAGATCGCGCTCGCAAGAGACAGCCATGGGCGACGGGGCAATTCTGCTGGTTTTCATCACGCTGCAACGCTTCGCCGAGTTCGTCTGGGACCGGCTGAACACCGCCCGCCTGCGCGCGGCCGGCGCCGTCGAATACGGGCGCGCGCATTATCCCCTCGTCATCGCGACCCATGCCGGTTGGCTCGCCGGGCTGTGGATTCTCGGCTCCGCGCGGCCCGTCGATGTCATCCTCCTTGCGATCTTTCTTGTCCTGCAGATCGGCCGCTACTGGGTGCTGTTCACGCTCGGTCCGCACTGGACCACGCGCATCATCGTGCTGCCCGGCGCGCCGCTCGTGCGCCGCGGACCCTATCGATACCTGCGGCATCCGAATTACCTCGTGGTCGCGGGCGAGTTCGTGGTTGCGCCGCTCGCACTTGGGCTGCCGCTCTATGCGCTCCTGTCGTTCGTCGTCTATGCCGGCGTCATCGCCGTGCGCATCCGGGCGGAAAACGCGGCGCTTCCGGAGGGAACCTGAGCGGCGCGCGATGCCGCAGGCGGCCTTACTTCTTCAGCGTGGAAGGACAGGGCGCGCCGCACGGGGCACAGGCGCCGGCGAAGTCCTCCGGCGACACCGGCCGGCCGCTCGACGGCGAACTCAGGTGATCGGCCAGGATCGCCGCCAATGCGGCCACGAACACGACGGCGTAGACCCATCGCATCGGCGTCACCCGCGCGCGAAGCCAAACAGCGGTCGCAGCCGCACGCCCACCATGCAGCCACCGAGCGCCGCCGCGAACCAGACCCATCCGTGCAGCGAACCGGATGCGACGCCGCCGACGAAGGCGCCGATGTTGCAGCCGAAGCCGAGCCGCGCGCCCCAGCCCATCAGCAGCCCGCCGATGGCGGCAGCGGCAAGCGACTTGAATGGCGGCCACGGCCCGCGCGCGAACGGCGCCGTGAAAGCGGCGGCCGCGGTCGCGCCGAGGATCATGCCGAAGTCGGTGAGGCTCGATGTGTCGCTCAGCACCGAGTCGGCGAGCGCCCGCTTGGGACCGGGCCATTGCCAGAACTCGGCCCCGCTCAGATCGATGCCGAACAGGGTCGCGATCTTGGCGCCCCAGACGGTGAAACCGAAGGTCACGCTCCAGGGATGGCCGCCGGCAAGGAACACCGCAATGGACAGAAGCCCGATGAGCACGGCCGCGACGACGAGGCGTCGTTCCAGCTTGACCGACGCGCCACGTCGGCGCGCGATTGCGATCGCGGCGGCGGCGGCGAGTGCAAGGCTCGCCCAGGTCGCGGCGAGGCCGCCCCAGGGCCCGAGATGGGCGGACGCGAGGATCGGGTCGATGCCGCCAAGCGCGAGAAACGCAGGCAGATGCAGGCTGCCGACGACGCTGCCGACGATGAAGAAGGCAAGCGTCACGAGCATTCGCCCGGAGCCTCCGCCGACGGTGTAAAGCGTGCCCGAGCCGCAGCCGTTGGCGAGCTGCATGCCAATGCCGAAGACGAAGGCGCCGATCAGGAGCGACGGCCCGAGCGGCGCAATCGTGCCGCCGAAGCCCGGCACGAGCGCCGCGACCGGAACGATGACGGCGGCGGCCACCGCGATCAGCAACAGGCCGCCCAGGAATCCGTCGGCCCGCCCCTGCACGATCAGGCGTCGCCAGGACGCGGTAAAGCTGAACTCGGCCTTGAGAAAGACCACGCCGAGCGCGAAGCCGAACAGCAGCAGCGCCGCCGCCCGGGGCTGACCGTCGATCAGCACCAGCGCCACGAGCACCGCCGTCGCCAGCACGACGCCGATGAGGAACGGCCAATCGAGCCGCGGCAGACGCGTCGCGGGCGCGGTGGCAACGGCGGTCACGATCAACTCTCCGCTTGCGATGAGGATGCGCTCAACTGCCGAGCCCGAGCGCCTTTTTCAGGTCGTCCCAGCGCGTGCGGGAGGAGGCGATCGGACGGCTGGCGTCCGCGCTCCACTCCACCATGGAGCCATCGTAGAGCTTGACGTCCTTGCGCCCGAGCAGTTCCGAGAGCACGAACCAATTGGTGGCAGCCCAATGGCCGGTGTTGCAGTAGCTCACCACCGGACCCGCCGGCACGGAGGCCGCGATCGCCGCAAGTTCCGACTTCGGCCGCAGGCGGTTGTTCTTCGGGTCGTAGAAGCCGGCGCTGTCCAGATTGAGCGCACCCGGAATGTGGCCATAGGCCTTGGCGGCCGGCGCCTTCTCCTTGCCGTCGAAGAAGCGTGCAGGCCGCGCATCGATGAGGGTGGCGCCCGCGCCTGCGGCGGCACTGGCGCGACTGACGCCGAGGGATGCCACCTTCGCCCTCGCGGCCGATGCACCGCCGAGCGCAGCCTCGACGTCGGCGGTGACGGCGAGACGGCTTCGATCGAACTTGACCGTGAAGATCTTGGGGGACGGCGGATTGTGACCGCGCTCGACCGGATAGGCCGCCGCGATCCAGGCGGCATGGCCGCCGTCAAGGATCGACACCGCCCGATGGCCCGCGACCTTGAACGTCCAATAGACTCGCGCCGCCGACCCGAAATCGGTCGCGTGCACACCGGCGGGCACCACCACCACATGGCTGTCCTCGTCGATGCCGATCTCGCCGATCAGCTTCTCGAGTTCGGCCTCGCTCGGCAGCATGAAGGGAGTACCCTGGCGGGTTACACGCCAACCCGCCTTGTCGTAGTCGCTGTGGACGGCGCCCGGGATGTGGCCCGCCCGGTAGGCTTCGACGCCGCCGCCGTCGATGGCCGAGCGGATGTCGAGCACCACGATCCGGGGATTGCCAAGCTGTTGCATCAGCCACTGGGCTGACACAAGCGGCGGCGCATCCTGCGCGACAGCCGCCGCGGCGGCACTCGCCAGAGCGAGCGCCACGAGCAGCCGACGGGCGGCGGATGCAACGGCAGAAACCATGGTCTGACTCCTCAAACGAAGCCGCGCCGGTGGAAGCGGGCCAACGAGCGATTTTGCTTGAAATAGAAGATCGTTCTATGCAAAGACAATACGATCCAAGAAAAAGAAATGTACTGCTACATAAACGGCGATTTACGCATGCAACGTTCTAACAATCGGGATCGAGCCAGAATGGACGCGATCGACCGCAAGATCCTGGCCACGCTGCAGGAGGACGCCTCCCTGTCGGTTGCCGAGATCGGCCAGCGGGTCGGCCTCTCGTCGACCCCGTGCTGGAAGCGGATCCAGCGGCTCGAAGCCGAGGGCGTGATCCAGAAGCGCGTGGCCCTGGTTGACCCGGCCAAGGTCGGGCTCGGCATCACCGTCTTCGTCTCGATCGAGACCGGCGATCATTCGCAGGAATGGCTTGCCCGCTTCGCCGACGTGGTGGGCGCCATGCCGGAGGTGATGGAATTCTATCGGATGGCCGGCGACGTCGATTACATGCTGCGCGTCGTGGTGCCCGACATTGCCGGCTACGATGCCTTCTACAAGAAGCTGATCGGCACCGTGCCGCTGAAGAACGTCACCTCGCGGTTCGCGATGGAGCGGATCAAGTCAACGACCGCTCTTCCCATCCCCTGACGGCGCGCCGCGCTAGGCCGTGCGTTCGACCTTGTCGGACAGCCGCGGGCGCATGAAGATCTGATCCTTGAGCGCCAACGTCCCGCTCACGATGTAGCCGATGGTCGGCTTGTAACTGTACTCCACCTCGCTCCAGATCAACGAGGAATTGGGCACGTTGAGCGCCGCCGGCAGCGTCACGGTCGAACCCACCGCGCGCTTGGTCCCGTTCAAGCTGTCGCTCCAGGCAATGGTGGCCTTGCCGTTGGCATCGATCGTGACGCTCGACACCGTCACCTTCAGACTGGTGGTCGGGAACGGTGCCATCACTGCCGCCGCGGCATTGAGCGAATTGCTCATGTCGGCATTGTTGATGCTCGGCACCTGCGAGACAAGATCGGCAATGGTGCGCGCGGTGAGCGTGACCTTGCGGTCGGCGCCGATGCCCTGCGAAATCTCCACCGCGCCGAGATAGAGTGCGAGCATCAGCGGCAGCAGCATCGCAAACTCAACCGCCGACACGCCGCGCTCATCACCGGCGAGACGACGCAGCCGGCGAACAAGCCGGCCGCGCAGGCGGGCCCAGGCTACGGCGCGTCTCATTGGTAGGGCTCGTTGCGGAAGGCGATGGTGGACATCAAGAGGCGCCTGCCGCCCGACATGTCGGACAGGTTGAGGCCGAGCAGGGAGACATAGACCGGCCACTCGTACATCAGCCGGACCAGCACGATGTCGCCCGGGCCTCCGGGCTTGTAGCCGAAATTCGCGGTCTGCAGATTGCCGTTGGAATCGATCGGCTTCGACGTGTCGATGCTGGCAAACGACGGATAGCTCTTGACGTCCACGTAGAGACCGCTGTTGCAGTTGAACAGGCCGTAGATCCGGCTGCACACCGCCTGCTTGAACTTGGCCTGGTCGAAGCCCTGGGTCTGCGCCTGTCCGGTCATGATCAGGCGGGCGCTGTCGGCGGCCGCCGTCTCCAACGCCTGTCCGGCGAAGAACACCACCGCCGTTTCGATGATGGCGAACACCAGCGCCAAGAACGGCGCGGCCACGAGCGCGAATTCGACCGCCGCCGCTCCGTCCTGTCGCCGCAGCAAACGGCGCAGGCTGCGCCACCGCGCAAGCCGCCTCGCCGCCTTCCCGAATCTCGCCCGCAAGCCGGACCTCATGGCATGGCCGAACATCTGCCGCGCGCGCCATCGTTGCCGCTGTCCATGCCTTCTAACAGACAGGCGTTGTCGAATTGTTGCGCGTGAGTGGCGCAGCGCGCCCTCCGCATTGACCGCCCGCTAACCAAACCGGACCGCGCGTCGCTACTTCGCCTGCGCGCCCTGCGCCATGGTGTTGAGATTGCCGGTCTGGTTGAGGATCGCGCCGAAGTAGTTCGGCGTGTCGCCGAGCGTGATGCGGCGCTCGCAGTTGGGCGTGCAGCTGTAGGATTCGCGATCGACGCCGCGGTGCACCACGACGATGTAATCGCGCGGCCCCTGCACCTGCAGCGCGTGCTGCATGAGGATGTCGCCGCCGCGATCAAGCGCCACGAGATTGGTGACGCCGTGGCTCTTGCCGGTGACGACCAGGATGCCGCCGGGCTGCACCGCGACGTCGGCGATGAGCGGATTGCCGACCACGAGGGTGACCGTGCGTTCGGGCAGTTTGAGAATCTTGGCCTGGTCGAGGTGCACGACGATCGGATCGGCGGCGGCGGACGGCTCGGCCGGCGGATTGCCGTCGGCGCGCACGCTATTGCTGCCGGAGACGGCAAGCAGGACAAAGGCGAGCGCAAAGCTGACGAGACGCCCCTGCGGCCATCGGCCGCGCAACGCTGCTAACGCCGCCATCGAACTCTCCGCACGCCACTGTCCGACGGCACGGCACGCCGCCGGTACGCACACGGCCCGAGTGGACTGCAAATTGGTGAACGAAGTGCAAAGCCGGCGGCGTTCCGGCGGCCGGCACGCGACAATGCGCCATGAGTTCCCATGAATAGCCAACAGTATCGGTGGCGGGAACCAAAATATTCAGTAATGAATACTTAAGCGTTGAAAGATTAAAACACCCAGAGACGAAAAATCGATTGTTAACCACGTCCCCATTTCACGGCATCGGCCTGGGATTCGCCGATCGAATTAACCTCACCGCAAGGCCCCGCTGCTAGCGTGCGGCATGGTTCGGACCGGCCGACAAAGAACAATGGCCCCGGACCCGCTCAGACAGCCACGTGTGGACCTCGAAGGAGCTACAGATGAAGAATCTCGTTTCCCGTTTTGTGAAGGACGAGTCGGGCGCGACCGCCATCGAATATGGTCTGATCGCTGCCGGCATCTCCGTCGCCATCATCGCCGTCGTGCAGGGTCTCGGCTCGAAGCTGAAGACGACCTTCACCTCGGTGCAGAACGCCCTCAACTGAGCCGCGTTCGAAGCCAATCCAGAAGGCTCCGGCGGGTCCGGAGCCTTTTCGTTTTTCGCGTTCGCGATAACGAAAGTGCAACGGGCATCGGTTTAGCACTGGGCTTCGCTGCGGGACGACGCCCATGCTGACCGACGCAATCCGGCTCTTGCTGTTTCCGGCGATGATGGCCTTTGCCGCATCGAGCGATCTTTTCACCATGACCATTTCCAACCGCGTGGCCATCGTCCTGGTGGCCGGTTTCTTCGCGCTCGCGCTCGCAAGCGGCATGGCGCCGGCCGAGATGCTCGCGCACGTGGGCGCGGCGCTGGCGGTGCTGGCGGTCACCTTCCTGTTCTTCGCCCGCGGCTGGATCGGCGGCGGCGACGCCAAGCTTGCGGCCGCGACCGCGCTCTGGCTCGGCTTCGACCATCTGCTCGCCTATCTGCTGTACGCCTCGATCTTCGGCGGCATTCTCACGCTGATGATGCTGCGCTTCCGGCTGATGCCGTTGCCGTCGGCACTCGCCGGCCAGGAATGGGTCAAGCGGCTGCACCGGCTCGACGGCGGCGTGCCTTACGGCATCGCGCTCGCGGCGGCGGCGCTGCTGATCTATCCCGATACCGGTTGGATGCAGCTGCGCTGACACGCGCCTGCGAAACCGACGCACCGCCCACGCCGAGGCAACGGCCGCGGCCGCGCGGCAACCGATTCTTAACCGCAATTCATTACGCTCCGTTAACCATGAATTGACCTTTGCCTGCTGAAATCGCTGAGCGTTCGGCGCCAGCGCGGCGCCGCTAACTAGGTGAATCGACGGTGGCCGCTTGGGGCCGCGTGCGTCCCGTAACCAGAGTGAGTGAAGCGTCATGAAGGCTGCGCGTATTGTGGTTCTCGCCGTCGCCCTTGCCGCGGGCGGCGCTGCCGCGTTCCTCGTCAGCAGCGACGAGACGCCGAAGCCGCAGGCCCCCGCCCCGATCGTCCAGCAACTGCCGACGGTGGAGGTGCTGATCGCCAAGGGCGACATCGGCATGGGGACCGCCGTGTCCGAACGCGATTTCGAGTGGCAGGCGTGGCCGGCGGCGACCACCGGCAGCTCCTACATCACGAAAAAGGATCGCCCCAACGCCACCGCCGAACTCTCCGGCGCGATCACGCGCGCGCCGTTCACCGCCGGCGAGCCGATCCGCGAAACCAAACTGATCCGCGCCAATGGCGCCGCCGGTTTCATGGCCGCGATCCTGCCGTCCGGCATGCGCGCAATCTCCACCGAAATCTCGCCGGAGACTGGCGCCGGCGGATTCATCCTGCCGAACGACCGGGTGGACGTGATCCTCACCCGCCGCCCCAGGGACGGCGACGGCCGCTCGTCCAGCACCACGAGCGAAACCATTCTCACCAACGTTCGCGTGCTCGCGATCGACCAGACGGTCGAGGAGAAGAACGGCCAGCGCGTGGTGGTGGGCAAGACGGCGACGCTGGAGCTCTCGCCGCGTCAGGCCGAAACGCTCGCCTTGTCGCGTCAACTCGGCACCTTGTCACTGGCGCTGCGCAGCCTGCTCGATGCCGGCAAGACCGCCGAGATCGACGACGGCCACGACCGCAAGACCGAGATCAACACCGTCCGCTTCGGCGTGAGCAGCGCGAAATGATCAAGCAAGGAGCCCGTCGATGACGCAAGCGACGTTGACCCGCCCGGCCGCCGCAGCGACGGCGCTCTTCGTTGCGGCTGCCCTCGCACCGTGCCCGCCGGCCAATGCGGCGGAGCCCGCCGCGCAGGCTCCCGTCCCCACCGTCCAGGTGCATGGCGATCACTCGTCGCAGTTCGTGACGCTCGGCGTCGGCAAGTCGGTGGTCGTCGACCTGCCCGGCGACATCAAGGACGTGCTGGTGGCCGATCCCAAGATCGCCAACGCCGTCGTGCGCACCTCGCGCCGCGCCTATCTGATCGGCGTGGCAGTCGGCCAGACCAACGTCTTCTTCTTCGACGCTACCGGCAAGCAATTGATGGGCTTCGACATCGCGGTGACACGCGACCTCAACGGCATTCGTGCCGCGCTCAAGCGCGCTCTGCCCGACGCCGATATCCGGGTCGAGGGTCTGGCCGACGGCATCATGCTGTCGGGCTCGGTGGCAAGCCCGACCGAGGCGCAGCAGGCCTACGACCTCGCCGCCCGGCTTGCCGGCGACGGCAACAAGGTGGTGAACGGCATCATGATTCGCGGCCGCGACCAGGTGATGCTGCGCGTCACGGTGGCGGAGGTGCAGCGCGACATCATCAAGCAGCTCGGCATCGATCTGAGCGGCAGCCTGTCCTACGGCCAGACCGTGCTCAACTTCAACAACTCCAATCCGTTCACTGCGCTCGGCCGCCCGCTCGTCAGCTCCAACGCGGTCACCGGAACCTGGCGTTCGGTCAGCGCCTCGCTGCGCGCGATGGAGAATGCGGGCGTCATCCGCACGCTGGCGGAGCCGAACCTGACCGCGGTGTCGGGCGAAACCGCCAACTTCCTTGCCGGCGGCGAGTTTCCGGTGCCCGCCGGCTTCACCTGCGACCCCAACACCCGCAACTGCCAGACCCAGATCCAGTTCAAGAAGTTCGGCGTCGGGCTGAACTTCACCCCGGTGGTCATGTCGGAGGGACGCATCAGCCTGAAGGTGCTCACCGAGGTATCCGAAGTCTCCGCCGACAACGCGCTCACCATCCTGCAATCGGTGGGCGACGAGAACCGCACGCTGACCATTCCCTCGATCAAGACCCGCCGCACCGAGACCACCGTCGAAATCCCCTCCGGCGGGGCACTGGCGCTCGCCGGAATGATCCACGAGCAGACCAAGCAGCATATCAACGGCATGCCGGGGTTGATGAATCTGCCCGTGCTCGGCGCCCTGTTCAGGAGCCGAGACTACATCAACCGCCAGACCGAGCTGATGGTGCTGGTGACGCCCTACGTGGTGCGCGCGGTGGCGCAGAAGGATCTATCGAAGCCCGACGACGGCTTTGCCGACGCCTCCGATCCCGCGAGCATGCTGCTTGGGCGCTTCAACCGCCTCTACGGCGCGCCGGGACGCAGCGCCCAGCCGCAGCAATCCTACCGCGGCACCTATGGATTCATTCTCGATTGACGCAGGCGACGAGGAGAGACGATCGATGCCATGCCCCGACCGACGGATCGGCCGCCGCCCTGCCGTTGCAATCCTGCGGCGGGCGACTCTTGCCGCCGCCTGCGCGGCCGCGCTCTCAGCCTGCAGCCTGACCGCAAGTGACACCACCGGCAGCGTCGAGACCGACTATCGCCAGCGCCACCCGATCTCGATCCGGGAGGGCAACCGCACGCTGACGCTGTTCGTCGGTCCCGGTCGCGGCGGACTCACGCCCTCGCAGCGCGCCGAGGTGCTCGCCTTCGCGCAGACCTGGAAGCGCGAGGCGACCGGCGGCGTCACCATCGAGCGGCCGGTCGGCGGTCCGAACGAGCGCGCGGCCAATGATACGCTGAAGGAGGCGCTGTCGATCATCGTGCAGGCCGGCGTCCCGAACCACGGCATCGGCATCCGGCCCTATGCCGCGGGCGACCGCCGGCTTGCCCCGCTGCGCCTCAACTACCCGCTGGTCAAGGCCGAGGCCGGCCCGTGCGGCCAGTGGCCTGACGATCTTGGGCCGGGCCCCGAGCGCAAGCACTTCGAGAACCAGCAGTACCACAACTTCGGTTGCGCCACGCAGCGCAACCTCGCCGCCATGGTCGCCAACCCGCACGATCTGGTGCAGCCGCGCGCCGAGACCCCCGCCTACACCGCCAAGCGGACCTTCGGCACCGACAAATGGCGCAAAGGCGAGACCCCCGCAACGAACATCCCCGACACGCAGAAGGGCGCCATCAGCGACTTGGGCAAATGATTAGAACCGCACTGCAGACCGCCGAGCCTGAGGCGGCCCCGCCGGAGCCGGTCGCCCACGACGAGCACATCGCGCCGGCCCCGCGCGTTTCGATCCAGGCATTCTGCGAGACGGTCGAGACCGCAGCCGCGATCCAATCGGCCGGCGAGGACCGCCGCCTGAGCAAGGCGCATCTGAAGATCCAGATGGGCGGCGTGGCCGCGGCGATCGAGGCCTATCGCAGCGCGCCGACCCCCAATGTCATCATTCTGGAATCGGAGAGCCGCAACCATTCCATCCTCGAAGGTCTCGACGCGCTGTCGGAGGTGTGCGACGCCGGCACCCGCGTCGTGGTGATCGGCCGCGTCAACGACATCGTGCTCTATCGTGAGCTGATCCGGCGCGGGGTCAGCGACTATCTGATCACGCCGGTCGGCACCATCGACGTGGTCCGCTCGATCTGCAGCCTGTTTTCCGCGCCCGACGCCAAGCCGGTGGGCCGCATCATCGCCGTCGTGGGCGCCAAGGGCGGCGTCGGCGCCTCGACCATCGCCCACAACATCGCGTGGTCGATGGCGCGCGATCTCGCGCTTGACTCGGTCGTGACCGACCTCGACCTGCCCTTCGGCACGGCCGGACTCGACTACAACCAGGATCCGCCGCAGGGCATTGCCGACGCGGTGTTCTCGCCCGACCGCATCGATACCGCCTTCATCGACCGGCTGCTGTCGAAGTGCTCCGAGCGGCTGAGCCTGCTGGCGGCACCGGCGACGCTGGAGCGAACCTACGACTTCGGTTCCGAGGCGTTCGATGCGATCTTCGATTCGTTGCGCGCCACCGTGCCCTGCATCGTGCTTGACGTGCCGCATCAATGGTGCGGCTGGACGCAGCGCGCCCTGGTCGGCGCCGACGACATTCTCATCGTCGCCGCCCCCGATCTCGCCAACCTGCGCAACGCCAAGAATCTGTTCGACTATCTTCGATCGGCGCGCGTCAATGACCGGCGGCCCTACTACTGTCTAAACCAGGTCGGCGTGCCGAAGCGCCCGGAGATCAAGCCGGCCGATTTCGCCAAGGCGCTGGAGGATCAGCCGGCGGCCGTGATCGCGTTCGAACCGCCGCTGTTCGGCACCGCCGCCAACAACGGCCAGATGATCGCCGAGATTTCCGCAAGCCACCGCACCGCGGAGACGTTCCGTCAGCTCGCCCAGCTGCTCACCGGCCGCGCCGAAGCCAAGAAGGCCAAGGGCGGCCTGTTCACGCCGCTGCTCGGCAAGCTGCTGAAGCGATAGAAATAGGATTCAGGGTGGTCAGTCGTGTTCGGAAAGCGTAACAGCACGGATGCCCGATCGGCCGCATCGCTCCAGCCCGCGCCCAAATCGGCGTATCAGCCGGCGCACCAGCCGCCGTCGAAGCCGGCCGCGCCGCCGTCGCAACCGGTCACGCGACCGCCGTCCCCCGCCGATGCCGGGCGCGCGCCGATCCCGTCCGCGGGCCTTGGCGCCCCGCTCGTGTCGGCGCCGGCGGCGCCCGCCCGTATCGCCAGCCCGCCGATCATCGCCACCGATACGCGCCATTCGGAGAGCTACTACGAGACCAAGAGCACGGTGTTCGGCGCACTGATCGAGGCGATCGATCTCGCCCAGCTTGCCCGGCTCGACGCCGACGCCGCGCGCGAGGAAATCCGTGACATCGTCAACGAGATCATCGCCATCAAGAACATCGTGATGTCGATCTCCGAGCAGGAAGAACTGCTCGACGACATCTGCAACGACGTGCTCGGCTACGGACCGCTCGAGCCGCTGCTGGCGCGCGACGACATCGCCGACATCATGGTCAACAGCGCCGGCACCGTCTACATCGAAGTGGCCGGCAAGATCCAGAAGACCGGCATTCGCTTCCGCGACAACCAGCAGCTCCTCAACATCTGCCAGCGCATCGTCAGCCAGGTCGGGCGGCGCGTCGACGAATCCTCGCCGATCTGCGACGCGCGCCTGCCCGACGGGTCTCGCGTCAACGTGATCGCGCCGCCGCTGGCCCTCGACGGCCCGGCGCTGACCATTCGCAAGTTCAAGAAGGACAAGCTCACGCTGGACCAGCTCGTGCGCTTCGGCTCGATCACGCCCGAAGGCGCCGAGGTGCTCAAGGTGATCGGCCGCTGCCGCGTCAACACCATCGTCTCCGGCGGCACCGGCTCGGGCAAGACGACGCTGCTCAACTGTCTCACCCAGTTCATCGACAACGATGAGCGGATCATCACCTGCGAGGACGCCGCCGAGCTGCAGTTGCAGCAGCCGCACGTGGTGCGGCTGGAGACTCGGCCGCCTAATCTCGAAGGCGAGGGCCAGATCACCATGCGCGATCTGGTGCGCAATTGTCTGCGCATGCGGCCCGAGCGCATCATCGTCGGCGAAGTGCGCGGTCCCGAAGCCTTCGACCTGCTGCAGGCGATGAACACCGGCCACGACGGTTCGATGGGCACGCTGCACGCCAACAGTCCGCGCGAGGCGCTCTCCCGCATCGAGTCGATGATCACCATGGGCGGCTACGCGCTGCCCTCGCGCACCATCCGCGAAATGATCGTGGCATCGGTGGACGTGGTGGTGCAGGCGGCGCGCCTGCGCGACGGCTCGCGCAAGATCACCCACATCACCGAGGTGGTGGGGATGGAAGGTGACGTCATCATCACGCAGGACCTGTTCGTCTACGAGATGCTGGGCGAGGACGCCAACGGCAACCTGATCGGCCGGCACCGCTCGACCGGCATCGGCCGCCCGAAGTTCTGGGAGCGGGCGCGCTACTACGGCGAGGAGCAGCGGCTCGCCGCGGCGCTTGACGCCGCTGAAGTCGCCGACGGGCCGGTGCGATGACGCAGGGACGGTCATGAAGCTGCAGACGCTCGCGCTCTTTTTCATGGTCGCGCTCGCCATCGGCGGGGTGGCCTGGGTGTTCATCTACCCGATCCTCTCCGGCGAGCGCAAAGCGGAGCGGCGCCGGGCGAGCGTGGCCCGCGCGGAGCCGGCGGCCGCGCGCAGCGGCAGGGGGCGCGTGGTCCAGAAGTCGCGACGCGAGCAGATCGAGGAGACGCTCAAGGAGCTCGAGGTCAAGCAGCAGAAGTCGAAGAACCCGCCGCTCGCCGTGCGCATCGAGCAGGCGGGGCTGGCGTGGTCGAAGCGGCAGTTCATCATGGTCGCGGCCGGGCTCGGGGCGGCCGCCTTCGTGCTGATCCTCGCCTCGGGCGGCGGCTTGCTGAGTGCCGCCGCCGTCGCCTTCGCCGCGGCCTGCGGCGCGCCGCTCTGGCTCCTGTCGTATCTGAAGAAGCGCCGCGAGAAGAAGTTCCTCGATGCGTTCCCCGATGCCGTCGACATCATCGTGCGCGGCATCAAGGCGGGCCTGCCGCTGCTCGACAGCATCAAGGTCATCGCCATCGAGGCCGCCGAGCCGGTCAAGAGCGAGTTCCGCGCCATCGTCGACACGCAGGCGATCGGCATGCCGCTCGGCGAGGCCTGCGCCAAGCTCTACGAGCGCATGCCGCTTGCCGAAGCCAATTTCTTCGGCATCGTCATCTCGATCCAGCAAAAGGCCGGCGGCAATCTCTCCGAGGCGCTCGGCAACCTGTCGCGCGTGCTGCGCGACCGCAAGAAGATGAAGGCCAAGATCCAGGCCATGTCGATGGAGGCGAAGGCATCGGCCATGATCATCGGCTCGCTGCCGGTCGCGGTCGGCCTGCTGGTCTATCTCACCAGTCCCGACTACATCGAGCTGCTTTGGACCACCGACCTCGGCCGTCTCATGCTGGCCGGCTGTGCGGTGTGGATGGCGATCGGCGTCTTCGTGATGAAGCAGATGATCAATTTCGACTTCTGAGGCCACGCATGCTCGATCTGCTGATCGACAGAATGCACGACACGCGATTCCTCACCATGCTGTTCGCGGGCGTGGCGGCGATCGCGACCGTGCTCACGCTTGCCATGCCGCTGTTGTCGCCCAATACGCTCGACAAGCGCATGAAGTCGGTGGCGCTGGAACGCGAGAAGATCCGCCAGCGCGAGCGCGAGCGGCTGGCGCGCGGCGAAAAGGAAAAGATCGCGCTGCGGCAGTCGCCCAAGCAGTACATGCAGAGCGTGGTCGAGAGGTTCAACCTGGCGAAGTGGCTTGCCCAGGAAGAGGCGCGCGAGAAGCTGGTGCAGGCCGGCTATCGCGGCCAGGCGCCCTACATCGCCTATCTGTTCTTCCGCATGGTCACGCCGGTGGCGCTGTTCGTGCTGTCGCTGTTCTACGTCTTCGTGGTGCTCGAACTCGATCACCCGGCCACCGTCAAGATCGGGCTGTGCCTGGCCGCCGCCTACCTGGGCATGCACGTGCCCTACCTGTTTCTCAAGAACCGCATCGCCAAGCGGCAGCTTTCGATCAAGCGGGCGTTCCCCGATGCGCTCGACCTGCTGCTGATCTGCGTCGAGTCCGGCATGTCGATCGAGGCGGCGTTCAAGAAGGTGAGCCAGGAAATCGGCTCGCAATCGGTGGCGTTGGCCGAGGAATTGACGCTGACCACGGCCGAACTGTCCTACCTGCAGGATCGCAAGCAGGCTTATGAAAATCTCGCCAAGCGCACCGACCTCGAAGGCGTGAAATCCGTCTGCATGGCCCTGCAGCAGGCCGAACGCTACGGCACGCCGCTGGCGCAGACGCTGCGGGTCATGTCGCAGGAAAACCGCGACCTGCGCATGACCGAGGCCGAGAAGAAGGCGGCGGCGCTGCCGCCCAAGCTGACGGTGCCGATGATCCTGTTCTTCCTGCCGGTGCTGTTCATCGTCATTCTCGGCCCGGCGGCGATCCGCGTCATGGCGACGCAGGACACCTCGCCCAACACGCCCGTGACCACGACGCGCTAGGCACCGGAGGGCGCGGCGGGCCCGACCGCGGACCGGCCGGTCTCCGGCGCCTCAGGAACCGCGGGACTGCGCGAGCGGCGAGCCGCGGTTGCGCCTGGCCCAGTCGCGCTGCTGCGACAGCATCTGCCGCAGATAGGCGACATTGGCCGCCGCCTCCTCGGGTGAAAGATCGCCGCGCGCGATGGTCTCCGCCTCCTGGAAGCGGCCCTGCAGGCCGACCACGAGCGCCAGGTTCTGCCGTACCTTCGGCTCGGCGCCCGGCTGCGCCGCGGCGCGCCGCAGCGTCTCCTCGGCTTTCGGCAGATCCTTGGACAGCGCATAGGAGAGGCCGAGGTTCGAGAGCACGGACGGCTCGTCCGGGACGATGCGCAGCGCGCTGGCATAGTGCCGCTGCGCGTCCTGATGACGGCCCATCTGGTCGAGCACGGCGCCCTGGACCGATAGGATGCGCCAGTCCGGCTGATCGGGGGTGTGCGCGCTGTTGAGGACGTCAAGCGCCTGTTTGTAGCTGCCGTTGTCGGCGAGCGCCCGCCCGTAGGCGCCGAGCACGGCCCGGTCCTGCGGATTGCTGATCGCCGCCTGTTCGAGCACGGCGGCGGCCTGGGCGCGCTGGCCGACCGCGCGCAGCGCCTGGGCATAGCGGATCGCCACGTTGGCATCGCGCGGATTGTCGCGATAGCGCGCGCCCCAGTGTTCCATGTCCTTGCGCCATTCGGCTTCGGTGCGCGGTGTCGATGCGCCGACCGAGCCGGTGGATTCCGGCCACGACCCGCTGGTGCTCGAACAGCCGCTCGCGGCCAGGGCGATCAGCAGCGCGGCGGACGCAAGCAGTCGCACGGACGATCGATGCATCGGGCGCGGACCCTTAAGGACAAGCGGCGGGGCTCCGCCGCCGGGCTCGCGCGAGCAGTAATTGGTTAACCCTAATGGGAGGTTAATGCCGTTTCCGTTTGTGCCGCGGCCGTGATAGCAGGACGAACGGACAGGTCCGCGATCTCCCATGCATCCGAGCTTTGTCACACGCAGCAGCGCGGCACGGCCGATCTGGTTCGTGACGCAAAAAACTCTCGCCACGGTCACGGCCGGCCTGGACAAGGGCGCCCGTGCCTTCGTCAAGGCATCCGGCTTCGAGCCCAAGCCCGGACAGCACCTGATTCTGCCCTCGCCCGCGGGGATCGGCGGCGTGCTGTTCGGCATCGAGAACGAGGCCGCGCAGGCCAACACCTTCCTGCCCGGGCTGCTGCCGGGGCTGCTGCCGGCCGGCACCTACCGCTTCGCCAACGCCCCGCACGACGCGCGTCTTGCGGCGCTGGCGTTCGCGTTGGGCAGCTACCGCTTTGCCCGCTACCGCAGGGCAGGCGACAAGACCGTACGCCTCGTTCTGCCCGAAGGCGTTGACGGCGCCGATCTCGCGCGAATCGCCGAAGCCGTGACCCTCGCGCGCGACCTGATCAACACGCCGGCCAACGACATGGGCCCGGCCGAGCTCGAGGCGGCCGCGCGCGCGCTGGGCAAGCGCCACGGCGCCAAGGTCCGCGCCATCGTCGGCGACGATCTGCTCAGGCGGAACTTTCCGCTGATCCACGCAGTCGGCCGCGCCGCCGACCGGGCGCGGGCGCCGCGCCTGATCGAATTGCGGCACGCACGCGCCGGCGCCCCGAAGGTGACGCTGGTCGGCAAGGGGGTCTGCTTCGACACCGGCGGCCTCGATCTCAAGCCCGAAAACGCCATGCTGCTGATGAAGAAGGACATGGGCGGCGCGGCCACGGTGCTGGCGCTCGCGCACATGGTGATGGATGCCGGGCTGAAGATCTCGTTGCGCGTTCTGATTCCGGCGGTGGAGAATTCGGTGGCGGGGACGGCTTTCCGTCCGCTCGACGTCTATCGCTCGCGCAAGGGACTGACCGTCGAGGTCGGCAACACCGACGCCGAGGGCCGCCTCATCCTGGCCGACGCGCTCACGCTCGCCGACGAGGAGGAGCCGGACCTCCTGATCGACATGGGCACGCTCACCGGCGCGGCCCGCGTCGCGCTCGGCCCCGAGCTGCCGCCGTACTACACCGACGACGAGGCGCTTGCCGCCGATCTGGCGCGTTGCGCGACAGGCGAGAACGACCCGCTCTGGCGCCTGCCGCTGTGGCGGCGCTACGATCAGAACCTCGACTCGAAGGTGGCCGACCTCAGCAACGTGGCGACCGGCGGCATGGCAGGCTCGATCATCTGCGCCTTGTTTCTCAGGCGCTTCGTCACTGCGGCCAGGCGCTGGCTGCACTTTGACATCTACGCCTGGACGCCGGCGGGCAAGCCGGGCCGGCCGGAAGGCGGCGAGTGCCAGGCGGCGCGCGCCGTCTATGCGCTGCTCAAGCAGCGCTACGGCAACAGCGGCGCATGAGAACGCCGTTCGCGCCCGCCCCGCCCGCGCTCTTTGCAGAGGCGATCGCACGCTGACAGGTGGGAACGAATGTTCACCGTAACCAAGGACAAGGCGCTGCTCACGACCACCACCGGCGCGCTGCCGCGGCCGAGCTGGTACACGGAAAACCTGCGCGGCCTGCCGCTGTCGCAGGGGTTCGCCCGACAGGCCTATCGCGAGCAGCATTTCGATTGTCTGGCGTGCCATGTCGCCGCGCAGCACCGCGCCGGCATCGACATCTTCGTCGACGGCGACACCCGGCTCGACGACGACGTCGCCGGCCGAAGCTGGGTGAGTTATGCCACCGAGCGCATCGAGGGAATCGGCACCCCGCGCGTGGAAGTGCCGCCGGCCGGATTCATGGCGGACAAGGGACCCGGCGACCTGATGTGGGAGGTGATCGAGACGCGGATGACGCCGCCCGTGGTCGGCCGCATCGGCGCGACCACGCTCCAGCTCGACCGCGCCTACAAGGCGATCGCACCCATGACCGACCGGCCGGTCAAGATCGGCTCGATTTCGGCGCAGATCCTCGCGCTGATGCTCATCGATGAATTCTACAAGGACCGCTTTCGGCTGTTGATGGACCTGTCGGTCGCGCTCAACCGCGAGTACCACGCCCTGGCCGATGCCGGCGCGCCGCTCGTGCAGATCGAGGAGCCGGCGATTCACCAGATCATCGCCGACCCGAGCCAGCGCATCCGACCCGAACAGTGGGTCGAGGCCTTCAACGCCGAGGTCAAGGGCCTGCGCGAAAGATGCGAGGTGTGGTGCCACACCTGCTGGGGCAGTCCGGCGGCGCAGCGCGTGGCAAGCCGCGATCAATCCTACCAGGCGGCGCTGCCATACTTCGACCGCCTCGACGTCGACGTGATCACCCTCGAGGGGGCATACAACAACGGCATGGATCTCGAGCATTTCGGCTCGATGATCTCCAAGGACAAGAAGATTGCGCTCGGTGTCATCAGCCACCGAACGCTGCAGATCGAACGGCCGCAGGACGTGGCGGCACTGATCCGCCGCGCGCTCAAGCACGTCGAGCCCGAACGGCTGATCCTGACGACCGACTGCGGATTCGGCCGCCAATCGATGAGCCGGATGCACGCCTATTACAAGATGGTGGCCCTGGTGCGCGGCGCCAACATCGTGCGGCGCGAACTTGGCCTGCCGGAGGCCTACATTCCCGGCGCCGATCCGCAGCTCTCCATGGTGCCGCTGGCGAAGGGCTGACGCCGGTGGCGCTCGATCCCCGCACCACGCCCGCACGCCCCGATCTGGCCGCCGCGCACCTGCGCGGCAGGGTCGCGGCCTTGCGCTTCGTCGAGGGCATCGAGCAGGAGGTGATCGTCGGTCAGGCACCGCTGCGCGCCGAGCCCACGCACGGGGCTCCGCTTCTGACCGAAGCGCTGCACGGCGAACGGCTGACGATCTACGAGAGCAACGAGGAGGGCTGGGCCTGGGGCCAGCTCGCACAGGATCGCTATGTCGGCTGGCTGCCGGCAGCGGCGCTGCTGGCGCCCGGGCCGGAGCCGACCCATCGGGTCGTGGCGCTGCGCACGTTCATCTTTCCCGGACCGTCGATCAAGCTGCCGCCGCTCGATGCCTTGCCGTTCGGCGCCCGCGTCGCCGCGGCGCGCATCGGTTCCGACTTTGCGATCCTGCCCGCCGGCGGCCATGTGCCGCTGCGCCACCTCGCCCCGCTGTCGTCGTGCGAGACGGATCACGTCGCGGTGGCGGAGCGATTCGTCGGTACGCCCTATCTGTGGGGAGGCAAGACCAGTCTCGGTCTCGATTGCTCCGGTCTCGTGCAGGTGGCGCTGAGCGCATGCGGTATCTCCTGTCCGCGCGACAGCGATATGCAGGAGTCCGCGCTCGGCACGCCGGTACCGCTGTCCGAGTTGCGGCGGGGCGATCTGGTGTTCTGGAAGGGCCACGTGGCTATCGCCCGGAACGCGCATTCGCTCATCCACGCCAATGCGTTCCACATGGCCGTCGCGATCGAGCCGCTGACCGAGGCCATCGCGCGCATCCGCGAGACCGGTTCGGAGGTGACGGGCGTGCGGCGGCTATCTGGGTGAGGCGGCCAACGGTCAGCATACGAGCTTGTCGCAACGACGGATCGACGCGATGACCTTGCGCAGGGCGTCGCGGCCCGGGTGCCCGAGAATGGCGATACCCTTGATCACATAGGCCGGTGTGGCGGACAACGCCAGTCGGTCGCCGAGCCGTACATGCGCCTTCATCGTTTCCGTGACGGCGGTCGCGTTTGCCTGCTCGACGATCCTTTCCGGAGCAAATCCAAGCTCGCGGGCAACCGCCAGTGCCCGATCACCATCAACGACACCGCGACCGGCATAAATCTTGCGATGAAATTGGTAGAATTGCGCCGGCGTTGCGACCCGGGCAAGCACCAACTCCACCCGCCCCGCCTGGATCGACGGCACGCCGAGAACCGGGAACGGCACCAGCACGACTTTCAACTCGCGGTCGGAACGCAGGAGCTCGGCAAGATCGATCGAGGCCTTGCGGCAAAACGGACAGTTCAAATCGTAGAACTCGGCCAGAGTGACGTCGCCCTTCGGATTGCCGACCACGACGATGCCGGGCAGTTTTTCAATCTCGCTCTCGAGCTCCGTCGGCACCCGATGATTGGCGATAACCGATCCGTCGTCGGCCTTGAGCGGCAGCCATGCCTGCTGGGTCGCGGCAGGCAGCGGCACAAGCGAGAAGAGCAGCACCAACCACAAAGGACGTGGGCAAAGAGACTGTCGACGGCTCATCATGCCTATGTCTACCAACCGAGGCACTGGCAAGAATCACGAGTGCGTGACTGGGCGCATCGCGCATCGGTCGCGCACGGCGCAGCGACCGGAATCCGCAAGCGCCATGCCGCGACCGCTCCGGGCCCTACGCGCGCGTCGCGCGGCCCTGCCGCAGTAGCGCGGCGGCACCTGCCCGGTTGAGCGCGAACCACTGCAGCGCCAGAACCGCAGCGCCATAGTGCAATTGGCCCGCGGCGAGCGCCTCCAGCGCGCGGCTGACCGGCGCGCGAAGCGGCCGCGTGTTCTCCTGCTCGTGTTCGGCACCGGCGCGCTCCGGCACCCGGGCGGCATCGACGGCGGCAAGAAAGAAGAACATGTGTTCGTCGGAGCACCCGGGCGATGGCATCAGGTCGAAGATCGGCACCAGTGCATCGGGGGCGACGCCGATTTCCTCCCGGCATTCGCGGTGTGCGGCCGCCGCGACGTCTTCGCCCGGCGCGACCCGGCCGGCCGGGACCTCGATCATGTCGCCCTTGCCGAGCGCAAGCTGCGCGCCCAGCCGGAACTGGCGAATCAGCACGACCTCGTCGCGATCCACATCGATCGGCAGGATGACGACGACGCGACCGACACGCAACACGTCGCGATCGACGTGCAAGCCATCGATCGCAACGCGATAGCGCTCGTAGCGATGGTGACCGCCGCCACGGTCCTCCGGCCCGGTCAGATGCGCGGCAACGGGATGATCGGAGAGGTCGGGCTCATCCATCGCCGAGCCTACGAAGCGGCCGCGCCCTCGGGCGCGAGGTCGAGGTTGAAGGCGGCGGCGAACAGCGCGCGTGTGTAGGGATCCTTGGGATTGCGGAACAGGTCGGCAGCGGCGCCCGTCTCCACCACCTTGCCGTCGCGCATCACCAGGAGCCGGCTCGCCAGCGCCGCCACGACGCGCAGGTCATGCGAGATGAACATGTAGGTCAGTTCGCGCCGTTTCTGCAAATCGCGCAACAGGTCCACCATCTGCGCCTGGATCAGCATATCGAGCGCGCTTGTGGGCTCGTCGAGCACGACGAAAGTCGGTTCCAGTACGACGGCGCGGGCGAGTGCGATGCGCTGGCGCTGGCCTCCGGAGAACTCGTGCGGATAGCGGAACCGGGTCTCCGGATCGAGGCCGACGTCGCCGAGCGCGCGGATCACCGCCTGTTCGCGCTCATGCGGCGGCATCTGCGGGTGATGCACCCAGAGGCCCTCCTCGACGATGTCGGACACCGACATGCGCGGAGAAAGCGAGCCGTAAGGGTCCTGGAACACGATCTGCATGTCGCGGCGGAACGGCCGCATGGCGCGGAAGCGCAGTCCCTGCAGCGCGTTGCCCATGAACACGATCGGACCGTCTGAGGAGACGAGCCGCAGAATCGCCAGCCCGAGCGTGGTCTTGCCGGAGCCGGATTCGCCGACGACGCCGAGCGTTTCGCCCCGGCGGATCTCGATGCTGACGCCGTCGACCGCCTTGATGTGGCCGACCGTACGGCGCAGCACGCCGCGGCGGATCGGAAACCAGACCTTCAGGTTCTCGGTGCGCACGATCGTCTCGCCCGTGGGATTGAGCGGGGCGGCCTGCATCTTCGGCTCGGCGGCGAGCAGATCGCGCGTGTAGGGATGGCGCGGCGCCGTGAACAATCGCTCGACCTCGTCCTGCTCGACGATCTTTCCGTCCTTCATGACGCAGACGCGGTCCGCGATCTTGCGTACGATGCCGAGGTCGTGGGTGATGAACAGCATCGCCATGCCGAGCCGCGACTGCAGGTCCTTGAGCAGCTTCAGAATCTGCGCCTGCACGGTGACGTCGAGCGCAGTCGTGGGCTCGTCGGCGATGAGCAGATCGGGCTCGTTGGCCAGCGCCATCGCGATCATCACGCGCTGGCGCTGGCCGCCGGAAAGCTGATGCGGATAGCTCGCAAGCCGCCCGGCCGGATCGGGAATGCCGACCTGGGCGAGGAGATCGAGCGTGCGCCGGCGCGCCGCCTCGCCGGTGAGCCCCTGGTGGAGCAGCAGGACCTCGCCGATCTGCCGCTCGATCGTGTGCAGCGGGTTGAGCGAGGTCATCGGCTCCTGGAAGAT